>Ga0315288_10000011_pt1 | contig 253143 bp, 240 predicted proteins | sample YL17G11_20_MG_FD_203454 | JGI IMG/M metagenome (GOLD analysis project Ga0315288, IMG submission 203454) | Sediment microbial communities from Yellowstone Lake, YNP, Wyoming, USA - YL17G11_20 | ecosystem: Environmental > Aquatic > Freshwater > Lake > Sediment | place: USA: Wyoming | collected... | reverse complement strand
AGGTTCTCGAGCGAAGCGAGAGGTTCTTACTACCCTCCAGAGACTAAAGAATCCGCTGAAAGGCGGATTTTTTAGTTCCAAAATAGTGGGTAGCAAGGTTCTCGAGCGAAGCGAGAGGTTCTTACTAACCTCCAGAGATATGGATTAGCCCCTCCGAAAGGAGGGGCTTTCCTGTTTGGAGGGGAGCTAACGAACGAAGTGAGTTACTAACCTCCAGAGCAAAAAGTACCCGTTGAAAAACGGGTATTTTTTGATGTTAGGAACTAGGCTATAATATGCCAGTGGCAAAAGGGGAAAGTTTTTGGAAAATAGGGTTTATACTTCTTTTCATCATCCTTTTGGGAATTATCGGTTATCTAGCTTACTCGTACGGAAAAGGCAAAATTTTTCTTACGGGAACAGCCAGCGTTTCAACTACCCCTTCACCAACCGCCACTCCGCAGGTTCAAGATGAGACCGAGGCCATTAAAAATGCGGTCTTAACCAAGCTCGGTTCGGATGAAACCAAAGTTCAGGTTACGATTAGCATAATCGAAGGAAATTACGCCAAAGGGGGGATTAAAGAGCTGGAAGCGGTGGGAGGAGCCTACTTTTTAGCCGCTAAAAAGGGCGGAGTCTGGAGAGTCGTCTATGACGGTCAGGCAAATCCGTTTTGTTCGGATATTGCCTCTTATAATTTCCCGCAGGATATGGTTCCGGAATGTTTAGATGCAAACGCTAAAGTAATAAGGAGGTGATAAAAATGGCAGGATATATTGGAAAAATCGAGCAGTTAACTCTTAACAATACCTACTTCAGGCAGGTACTTTTTACAGGGCCAAATAGCCAATTGGTTGTTATGTGTCTAAAACCGGCCGAAGATATCGGTTTAGAGGTTCACCCTAATGTTGACCAGTTCTTTAGATTCGAAAGAGGGCAGGGCAAAGTAGTTATGAATGGCGAAGAACATTTGGTGACCGACGGAGATGCGGCTATAGTGCCTGCAGGGACCCAGCATAACATTATAAATACATCTACAACCGACGAACTAAAACTTTATACAATTTATACTCCGCCAAACCATCCCGACGGAACGATTCATAAAACTAAGGCAGAAGCAGTTGAGGCCGAAGAACGAAAACACGGAGAGGTCTAATGCTTGCCAAGATTATTTCAGGGTCGACCGTTGGACTTGATGCTACCTTGGTTGATGTTGAGGTTGATATAGCCGAGCAGGGTTTGCCTTCATTTACCATTGTCGGACTCCCGGATAAGGCAGTTGAAGAATCTAAAGAAAGAGTCCGTTCTGCCATAAAGAATTCCGGTGCGGACTTTCCCATCAACAGAATTACGGTAAATCTGGCTCCGGCCGACTTACCTAAAGTAGGCCCTGCCTACGATTTACCGATTGCCTTGGGAATTCTAATTGCTTCAGGCCAAATTGCACCTAGCCTTAAGGATTGTTTATTTTTCGGAGAGCTTTCGTTGGACGGTGGCCTAAGGCACACAAACGGAATTTTACCGATGGCCTATCTGGCCAAGGAGAAAAGGCTTAAAAGGGTATTTGTGCCCAGAGTGAATCAGCAGGAAGCGGCGGTCGTGCCGTGGATAGAAGTTTATCCGGTTGAATCGCTTCTTGAGCTGGTCAGGTTTTTTGCCGGAACCTTAGAAGTAAAACCAGCCAAAAAGATAAGCCTTAGTACTCTTCTGACAAGGTCCGAGGCCGAGTTTGATTTTTGCGAAATTATCGGTCAGGAGGCAGCCAAACGTGCTACGGAGATAGCCGCAGCCGGAGGGCATAACATCTATATGAAGGGTACTCCCGGTTCCGGTAAAACTATGCTGGCCAGAGCTCTGCCCGGAATTTTGCCAACATTAACTTCCGACGAAGCCTTAGAAGTTACCAAAATCTATTCGATTACCGGTAACCTGCCGTCAGGGCAGGCGATTGTAACCAGTCGTCCATTTAGAAGTCCGCATCATACCACCAGCAGAATCGGCCTTATCGGGGGAGGCTCAAATCCCATGCCTGGGGAGATTTCCCTTGCCCATAGAGGAGTTTTATTCCTGGACGAATTTCCGGAATTTCCCAGGCACGTTCTGGAAAGTTTAAGGCAGCCGATGGAAGATGGGGTAGTCACCATCTCACGAGCTAAAGGCTCAATAACTTACCCCGCCCATTTTATCCTGGTAGCCGCTTCAAATCCCTGCCCTTGTGGTTATTTTGGTGACCCGAAGAGGCCTTGTAAGTGCCTGCCTGGGGCCATCAGCCGCTATGAGAAGCGAGTTTCGGGGCCTCTTCTAGATAGAATAGATATTCATATAGATGTGCCTTCGGTTGAGACTCAGAAGCTGGTTGGTGAGGCTAAAAAAGGAATAGAGAACTCACATCAGATACAAAAGAGGGTCCAGAAAGCCAGGGAGGTTCAAATAAGGCGTTTTAAGGCTACTCGTCTTAAATCCAACAGCGAAATGAGCACAAAGGATGTTAAAGAATATTGCCCACTCTCGGTTGAATGTCGCACAATGTTAACAAGTGCCGTGGCAACAATGAATTTGACTGCCAGGAGCTATTTCAAAGTGATTAAGATTAGTCGCACAATTGCAGATTTATCTGGTGAAAAAGATATTACCCCAATCCATATAGCCGAATCGTTACAATACCGGCCTAGAGACCAGGATATCCTTTAGAAAAAGAAAGGGCCAAGCCGGGAGAATGTTCTCCAAGGGCCTGGCCCAAGTCGGGGGGTTATTGGCGGGTCGCCGACTCTTGCAAGTAGCGTTGCCAAGCCTCACCCCGAATCCAGGCAAGTTACGAGGAACTAGGCTCAAGAAGGCCCAGCTCGATTTAAACCCCGCGACGCGAGGCCCTCGCCACCATTGCCTGCGTACCACCGGCCATTGATCTGTCCGGATGATACCAATGATATTGTATAAGAGCTAGTGGGAGAGGCTTTCAGCCCCGTTCTCTTTCGAGGAGGCTTCTCTCCCATCGATCAGGTTTAACTCGTTTCTCTTTGTGATAAGAAGGTGCTAGGACTAGATCCTCATTTCGTCCCTCCTTAAGGACGGTGCCGGCTTATGCGGCCTCACCTTCCGAGAAAGCGCAGTTGTAGATATTATAGGACAGTATTCCTAAAATGTCAAGTTTTTCTTTATGACATCCTCCCCGCTTTAAAGGATGGGATTTCCTGCTAAAATATCCTCATGCGCTTGGTTATTCAAAGAGTCAAAAAAGCCTCGGTTAGGCTTGCCTCGGGAAAGATTGTCGGAGAGATAGGAAAGGGCTATCTGGCACTTATAGGAGTTAAAAAGGGAGATAGTCAAAAAGAGGCGGAGGTTCTAGCCGAGAAGCTGGCAAAACTAAGGGTTATGGCCGATGAAGAGGGAAAGATGAATTTAACAGTGGAGGACACCAAAGCGAGAATCCTGGTTGTTTCCCAGTTTACTTTATATGCGGATACCCAAAGAGGAAACCGTCCTTCTTTTATAAACGCAGCAGAACCGAAGGTGGCAAGAGATATATATGAATATTTTATTAAGCTTCTAGAAAATAAAGGACTAAAGGTTGAAACCGGGAGTTTTGGAGACTATATGGAAATTTCCGCAGAATTGGACGGTCCCGTCACTATTCTTCTGGAGTAGACCATCACAAAAGGGTTCCCTCTATGCATAAAGCTTTGGGGGAAGCCCTTTTGAATTTATTTTCAAGTCGGTAGTTAACCTCCGATCTTGAACATTGTCGTGCCGCAAACTTCACAAACGGCCTTTGTTGCTTTCTTGCCGTTCTTCATCGTTACGCCTTGCGCGTTCTTTCCCTCTCTCTTTGCGCGACACTTAACACAGTACATCATTTTAAATTCACCCCCTTTCCCGGGCAGAACGTAAAAACGTTCCACGGTACGTTCCGGTATTACCGAACGTGCCAAGCTAAGTATATCACCACCTCTAAAGCTAAAATGAGGCTAGCGAGAATTATGCTTTTAAGTATGTCGCGCTTGATGGAGGCTAAGGATGCGTCTTTTGCCTTAATTATGGCATTTTCCTCTTTGAGGGGTTTTGCCTTAGCCCTCTTAGGCTCAAAATTAAATTGCCCCTTGACATCAGCCTTTTCAGCCTTAATTTCTGGCTCCGGAGTCCAACTGATGGCAATTCTATGAAGGGCTCTCTCTTTTTCCTTCCTGGTTCTTCTTTTAGCCATTATATAGACAATTTTACTTCATAACAGTTTCAAGGATACCACATTCAGTTTACATGAATGTGGAGGAATTGAACCTGATATGTCATACTTCGATGACACTCAGTATGATACTGAGCTTGCCGAAGTATCATCCTCCCTCAAGGGAAACCGCCCGTCTCAAGTGGGCAGAGGATGTCATAACTCCTTGACACAACAAATTCAAGATGCAAAAATGTTTGAGTCGTTATATTACTCACCGCGTTGACGCGGTACTTTTTTTCAGGTAAAACGTACATTGATGGCTTTGCAAAATTTAGTAGATGTAATTATTGGAGTTTGGCTTTTGGCGCTAAGCGTCGCATTTTTCCTTATATTCAGATTTTTCAATCGTCTGGCAAGAGGGACAAAGGAGATTGACCTTAGAAAAGTTCTGGATAGACTTTTGGCGCAAGAGAAAAAAAACAGTGAGGGGGTTGAGTTTTTAGTTAAAGAGATAAGAAGATTGCAAGAAGAGGGAAAACTGCACGTACAAAAAATCGGATTGATTAGGTTTAACCCCTTTAAGGAAATTGGGGGAGATCACAGTTTTTCTTTGGCACTTTTGGACGGTAAAGATACGGGAGTCGTGGTGACGGGATTGCACACGCGGGAAAGAACAAGAGTTTATATGAAGGCTGTCAAGGAGGGGAAGTGTGAATTCGAGCTTTCGGACGACGAAAAAAAAGCTTTAGTTAAGGCTCAAAAAGGTTAAATAACATCCTCCGCCCGCCTGAGGTGGGCGGTTTCCCTTGAGGGAGGATGATATTTTAGGTTCAATTCCTCCACATTCATGTAAACTGAATGTGGTATCCTTGAAATCTATTATGAAAGAAAATTTACTAAGTAAGGTTAAGAAAATACTTTCTTCCAAAAAGATGATGATGGCCCTCTCTTTTGTGGGTCTTTATCTTTTTGCTACCGGCGTTTCATTGGCAATCTTTACTTTCTTAAGAAAAGAGCCCGGAAGCGTCGCCTCTAATGATGTATCCGGCAGCCGTTCAAAGATTAATCTTGATTTACCCAAGACAGAAGAATGTCCGCTAAATGGAGGAAAGTTTACCAAAATTGAAAAAGAGATTTGGGAGGGGCATCGCCCGATTACCGCCATGATAGAAAACCATGCGGATTCCCGCCCTCCTTCAGGGATTTTACGGGCAGATGTTGTCTATGAAGCCGTTGCCGAAGGGGGAATAACCCGTTTCTTGGGAGTCTTCTATTGTGGAGTGGCGGCGGAGGAGGTCAAAATTGCGCCGGTTCGCTCTGCCAGAATTTACTTTATAGATTATGCTGCCGAGTACGGAAATAAACCGATATTTATGCATGTTGGAGGCGCAAATAATTATTCCGGTTCCGGAGATACCGCAAGGGAGGTAAAGGCACTCGAGACCCTTGAATCTATAGGTTGGAGGGTTCCGGGAGGAAATGATTTCGATACCACTTATGACTCGGGATTTCCTATTTTTTGGAGAAACTACGAAAGACTTGATCATACGGTTGCCACGGAGCATACAATGATGGCCTCACTCGATGCCGCTTATAAAGAGGCGGAGAAAAGAGGGCTTGGAGCCAAAAGCGACGATGGCGTTGCCTGGGACGAGAAATTTATTCCCTGGAGATTTGCCGACGATAAGCCGCAATCCGGGACCGCAACCGATATTTCCTTTGGCTTTTGGAATAACAAACCCGACTACGATGTTGAGTGGAAGTATGATACGGGAGCTAATCAGTATCTAAGATTTAATGGCGGGAAGGAGCTTCTGGATTTAGCGTATAAAAAGCAGTTATCCGCCAAAAATGTAGTTATCCTTTTTGCAAAAGAGAAAGGGCCAGTTGACAGAAATCTTCATATGTTCTATACAACAACCGGAACGGGTAAAGCTCTGATTTTTCAGAACGGAGTGGCAATTGAAGGAACTTGGAAGAAGGAATCTAGAGAATCAAGGACTAAATTTATAGACGGGTCCGGACGCGAAATTACCTTTGTCAGAGGCCCAATTTGGATAGAGATTGTCCCGTCCGGGAATATAGTTAATTATTGATCCCCTGCCCTTCAAAAGCCAAAGTTAATATTTAAATGGCAGAACTAGGTGACATTATTACTTCAAAAGTAAGAATAAAGATTCTTGAGCTTTTCTTTTCTAATTTGGGTGAAATGTATCATGTTCGAGGAATAGTTCGAGAAATAAACGAAGAAATAAATGCGGTCAGACGCGAATTGGAGAGATTTGAAGGGGCGGGAGTGCTCAAAAAAGAACCGAGAGGGAATAGAATTTACTATTGGATTAGGACCGACTACCCTCTTTTTGGGGACTTACTTTCGATGGTTTCCAAATCCACAGGCTTGGGGCGGGCAATAATTGATAATAAAAGCAAGATCGGCAAAGTTATTTATGTCATGTTTTCGGGCAGATTTGTCAGGGGAAAACCCAGAAAAAGGGAGGAAGATGTTGATATTTTGGTTGTCGGAGAGATTGTTCTTCCGGAATTGGCTACCCTTATAAGAATGGAAGAAAGTAAACGCGGAAAAGAGATAAACTATACGGTAATGAGTAAAGAAGAATTTGAGTTTAGGAAGAAAAGAAGAGATCCATTCCTTCTCGGAATCCTTTCAGGCAGTCGTACGATGGTAATAGGAGACGAAGAGGAGCTGGTTTCCTAGGTTATGCCCTCACTCTCTGCTCCCCTCAAAAAAGTACTTCTTATTTTTCTTTTAACTCTTATTGCGGTCCTGATTAGCCTGCCACATGAGTTTTCCTTACTTGGTAAAAGATTTACCCGGCCGAATTTGGATTTGAAGGTTGGAAGACTTGAGATTAAGAAAAACTTCGATTTGGTTTTGGGACTTGATTTAGCAGGAGGAAGCCACTTGGTTTTTGAAGCGGATATGTCAGCTCTCCCGCCAGACAAGAAGAAGGATGCGATTGAATCATTAAGAAATGTTATCGAAAGGAGAGTAAATTTTTTCGGGATTTCCGAGCCGAATGTTCAAACTTCCTCTTTTGAAAAAAAGGAAAGAATCATAGTTGAACTTCCCGGTGTCAAAAATACCAAAGAAGCAGCGGATTTAATTGGGAAAGTGGCCCAGTTGGTCTTTGCCGAGGTTCCTGAAGCAACAGGTTCGGCCTTAATCTCTACAAATCTAACGGGAGCCGACCTTTCCAGCGCTAAGGTAGTTTTTGATAGCACAACCGGAAAGCCAGCCGTGAGCATTCAGTTCACAAAAGAAGGAGGCGAGAAATTCGCCACCATCACCGAGAAAAACGTAAAGAAACCTCTGGCGATAGTTCTTGATGGACAGCCGGTTTCCGCACCGATTGTTCAGGAAAAAATAACGGGTGGCTCTGCCCAAATCACCGGCAATTTTACTATGGAGGAGGCCAAGACATTGGCAATTCAGCTTAATGCCGGGGCACTTCCCGTTCCGGTTAAGCTTGTTGAAGAAAGAACGGTCGGGGCGACGCTTGGGGCTGAATCGGTCGCAAGAAGCGTTAAGGCGGGACTGGTTGGACTTTTGATGGTTCTGATATTTATGGTTTTGGCTTATGGAAGATTGGGATTGGTGGCAGATTTGGGACTGGTAGTATTCGGAGTTTTAACTTTGGCGCTTTATAAACTTATTCCGGTCGTTCTTACTCTCCCCGGAATCGCGGGATTTTTACTTTCGGTTGGAATGGCGGTTGACAGCAATATTCTAATTTTCGAAAGATTTAAAGAAGAAAAACCCCGTCGGCCTATCCCGGATGCCTTGGAAGTTTCATTCGGAAGGGCTTGGGACTCAATTAGAGATGCGAATATTGCTACTTTAGTTACTGCCTTTATTTTGGCAAACCCCTTTGATTTTTCGTTCCTTCAAACGTCAGGTCCTGTTCGTGGATTCGCCATAACCTTGGCATTAGGAATTGGGATAAGCCTCTTTACAGGAATAGTGGTCTCGAGAAATTTGTTAAGGGTATTTATTAAAGGAAATGCCAAATGATAAATGGCCAAGGCTAAATAAAGAATCGGAAAATTTAGCATTTAGAATTTAGCATTTATCATTGAAGCGAAGCTCATATGAACTGGATGAAATATCGGCTGGTATATTTTTTGATTTCGGCGATTTTTATAGGCGCCGGAGTTTTTGGCCTCATTAGATGGGGTCTAAAATTAGGAGTCGATTTTAAAGGAGGAGCCCTTTTGGAGTATAAAGTTGGAAAAGAATTCTCGACCGAGGATGCCTCCAAAAAATTAAAAGAAGCCGGGGTAGAGCTTAACTATATTCAAAAGTCAGGAAATAATACCTATCTTATTAAAACCGCACCATTAAACCCATATTATCGGGAAAATGTTGGAACAGTTTTGAAAAACCTGACCGGAGACGCCGAAGAGTTGAGATTCGAAAACGTTGGACCTTCGATTGGGCCGGAGCTTATAAAAAAGACGGTCTATGCTATGCTAATTGCCGCCACGGGTATTCTTCTCTGGGTGGCCTACCAATTTAAATCCATCAAATTCGGAACTTCTGCGGTTTTGGCAATGTTCCATGACAGTCTGGTTTTGATTGGTTCATTTGCCCTCTTTGGCCACTTTTTCGGGGCTGAAATTGACTTCCTCTTTGTGACGGCACTTTTAACAATTCTTTCATTTTCGGTTCACGATACCATTGTTGTTTACGACCGAATTCGCGAAACGCGAAAGAAGGTCGGCGGTAGCATGACAGAAATGGCCAATATGGCCGCTAGCCAGACAATGGTCCGTTCTCTAAATAATTCATTTACTATAATATTCATGCTTGTCGCACTCATTCTTCTGGGAGGAACGACAACTACCTGGTTTGCGGTTGCCCTTCTGGTTGGAACGATTTCAGGGACATATTCTTCTCCATTCGTCGCGGTTCCTATTCTTGTTACTTGGGATGAGCTGGAAAAGAAATTCAAAGGGGGCTAGCTTAATTTAATCTCCCTGAGTCTTTTAATTAATGCTTTTTTCTCGTTTTCAAGCTTTTTATTAACAACTTCGTCAAAAAGCGTATTTAAAATTTCGCCGACCTTTGGTCCCGGTTTAAGGTTTAACTGTTTCATAACATCATTTCCGCCGATTTTTAAATCTCTGACCGTAAACGGTTCTTTTTGAACCTCAATTAGCCTTCTTTTAAATTCTTCAAGGCGCCAACTGGTTTCTCTTGCCCCTCCGCCGAGTCTATCCGCAACCCTAAGCTCAAGCATGTCGGCAATATTTTCCTTTCCGACATTTCTGATAAACCGTCTTATGGCCGAATCGGTCTGACGCTCATCAACGGTAAATTGGTGTCGCCTGACAAGAGTTATCAGTTTTTCGCTTTCTTTGTTGGACAACCTTAGTCTATCGGCAATATTTCGAGCAATTTTTGTAGAGATGACTTCGTGGTTATAAAAAGTGATTACACCGCTTTCGAGTTTTTTATAAGTTTGGGGCTTGCCGATGTCGTGTATTAAGGTTCCGAACCTTACGAGGGGGTCAGAGGATTTGCAGGCCTTAAAGGACATTAAAAGATGTGTACCAACATCATAAATATGGTGCCTTCCGGGAGATTTCTGTTCGACTCCGAAACACTTCTCCAATTCCGGCAAAATCTGCTCCATTAATCCTGCATTCCTAAAAATAAGTATTCCCTCATAGGGGTTAGGAGAAGCGAGAATTTTGAAAAGCTCCTCCTTAATTCTTTCTTTGGCGATTTTATTGATTAAACCGGCGCTTTTCTTAATTGCCTCTAATGTCTCTTCTTCGATTGTAAAACCCAGTTCGGCCGCAATTCTAATTGCCCTCATCATCCTTAGAGCATCTTCGGAAAATCTGTCGTTTGCATCGCCAACCGTTCTTATTATTTTTTTATCCAAATCTTTTTGTCCTCCGAAAGCATCGATTAGCCTTGTGACTGGTGATTTGTGATTGGTGATTTGAAGGGCCATTGCATTAATCGTAAAGTCACGGCGGGAAATATCTTCTTTTAATGTTTTTCCCCATTCGACTCTATCCGGCCTGCGCGAATCCGAGTAGCCAAACTCTTTCCTAAAAGTAGTTATTTCGTATGGGTTAGGGCTAGAAGGAAGGGAAATTCCAACTGTTCCAAATTGATTGTCATAGTGGCCGTCGGGGAAAAGCTTTAATATTTCCTGCGGAGTTGCGTTGGTCGTAAAGTCCCAATCATCCACCAACCTTCCGGTTAATAGGTCCCTGACTGCACCCCCCACAATATAAATTTCGTACCCCTTTTGGCTAAATTTATTGAGTATTTCTATAACAAATTCTGGGAGCTGAAATTCCATACTTTTATCATTATACTTCAAGTACGCGAAAGCCATGAACAATCATTCACTAAGATGGAACGTTCTTGAGAAGAAAAAGGTAAAAGATATTGTTGCCGTACTGCTTAAGAATAGAGGAATTAAATTACCAAAAGGGAAAAAGGAATTTTTCAATCCGATTGAGCCGGAAAAGCTTAAATTGAAAGATTTGGGAATAAAATTCCCGGCTATTGACAAGGTAGTTCAGAGAATTAAGAAAGCTCTAAAAACTAAAGAAAAAGTGATTGTTTACGGAGATTATGATGCGGATGGTATTTGCGGCACAGCCATTTTATGGGAAGCTCTTTACGCTTTAGGCTTAAATGTTCTGCCCTACATTCCGGAAAGATTCTCCGAAGGCTACGGACTTAATGTGGAGACAATCTCAAAGCTTAAATCTCAAAGCTCAAATCTGGGTTTAATAATAACAGTTGACCATGGAATTGTCGCAAATAAAAAAGTCGATACGGCAAGTAAGTTGGGAATTGACGTTATTATTACGGACCATCATTTGCCGGGGAAAGCAAAGCCGAAGTCCTTAGCTACAATTCACACGATGAGTATAGGAGGCGCAGCTATTGCTTGGGTGCTGGCGCGGGAAATCGGGAAGAAATTAAAAATCAAAAATTATCAGTTAAAAATTGCCAACTCTCTGGAGCTGGCAGCTATTGGGACGATTGCAGACCAGATTACATTAACGGGACCAAACCGTTCATTTGCCAAGTATGGACTTAAGGCTCTCAACCGGACAAAAAGGTCAGGACTTTTGGCTTTATTTGAAGAAGCAGCTATAAAACCCGGAACAATTGGACCGTATGAGATTGGTTTTATGATTGCCCCAAGATTAAATGCTACAGGAAGGTTAACTCACGCAATTGATTCCCTAAGACTCCTTTGTGTAAAAGATAAAGCCCGTGCGAGGCAACTTGCTTTACTTTTGGGAAGAACCAATACGCAAAGACAAAAAATTGTTAATGAAGTAGTTTTGCATGCGAAAGAAAAGCTGAAAGAGGAACCAAAAGAAGGGATTATAGTTTTGGCTCACGAAAGTTATCATGAAGGAGTGATTGGCTTAGCCGCGGCAAAGTTAGTGGAAGAATTCTACCGTCCCGCCATCATACTTTCGAAAAAAGGTGAAATATCAAAAGCCTCGGCCCGGTCAATAGCAGGATTTAATATTGTTGAGGCGATAAGAAAACTGGAAGACTTATATTTGGAAGGAGGAGGTCACCCCATGGCGGCCGGTTTTTCCATTGAAACTGTTAAGATTGAAAAGTTCACAAGAAGGATAAATGAGGTTGCTGCCCCTATTCTAACGGATGAAATTCTATCGAGAAGCTTAAGAATCGACCTTAATCTCCACTTCAATCAATTGAACCAAGGGCTAATTGATATCATTCAATCTTTTCAGCCGACCGGGTTAGGCAATCCCACCCCAACTTTCGCGACCAGAAAAGTGAATGTATTGGATGCACGAGTTGTGGGAAGAGACAATTCACATTTAAAATTGAAACTCGAGGAAGGCGGGGTCGTCTTTGATGCAATAGCTTTTGGTCTGGGAGAGTATCGCCTACGACTTTCTCCCGACAAAAAGATTGATATTGCCTACACCCTTGAAGAAAACTTTTTTAATGGGTATAAAGCTCTTCAGTTGAAAATTAAAGATATAAAAATCGGATAAAACTTAAATCTATGGCAGAAAAAGATTTAAATCAAAAGTTTAAGGAGCTAATGGAGATTATAAAGGATTACAATCCCAATGTGGATTTGGTAAAGATTAAACTTGCCTGGGAGTTTGCAATCCTTGCCCATACGGGGCAAAAAAGGCTAAGCGGCGAACCCTTTGTAAACCATCCCTTGGAAGTTGCCTTTAGACTTGGCGAATGGAAGCTTGATACAACTTCTATTGTAGTCGGGCTATTGCACGATAGCGTGGAGGATGGTGGTGCAACTAGAGAAGATATAGTGGGTCAGTTCGGGGAGGAAGTGGCAATTTTAGTGGACGGCGTAACTAAAGTAACCGACCTAAGGCTTAAAGGAAGCAGACAGCAGGAATTTATTGAAAACCTAAGGAAGATGCTTCTGGTTATGGCCAGGGACCTAAGGGTTATTTTAGTTAAGCTTGCCGATAGGCTTCATAATATGGAGACACTTTATGCTCTCCCGCCGGAAAAACAAAAAGAAAATGCCGAGGAAACATTGGAAATTTATGCCCCTCTTGCCGAAAGACTTGGAATAGGAGAGGTAAAAGGAGTACTCGAGGATTTGGCTTTTCCCTATGTTTATCCTAAGGAGTTTAGAAAAGTTCTTAGAAGGAGCAAACCTTTTTATAAAGAGGCCGAAAGACACATTCTGAAAATGCGAAAGGTTCTTCTCAACAAACTTTTTAAGGAGGGAGTGAAAGCTGAAATTCATGCAAGGGAAAAGCATCTTTACTCTTTATGGAAAAAATTGGGAAGGGAAGATGTCGGGTGGGATTTTGCGAAAATACACGACATAGTTGCCCTCCGGATAATAGTGGGAACCGTTTCTCAATGCTACTCCACTTTAGGAATAGTGCACTCCAGCTATAAACCCGTTCCTTATATCGGAGTATCCGATTTCATTGCCCAACCTAAACCAAATGGTTATCGTTCGGTTCATACAAAAGTATTTGGTCCCGGGGGCAGAATGGTGGAAGTTCAGATAAGAACTTTTTTGATGCATGATGAGGCGGAAAGTGGAATTGCTGCCCATTGGGCTTATTCCGACGCTAAGAAACAAGGGGCAGAAGATGAAGTTTTAGAGAAAGGTGGAATTTTTGCCCCATCAGAGAAACTTTCTTGGGTAAGACAGCTTGTGGATTGGCAAAAAGAGATTACCGACTCGGAAGAATTTCTTAAAGCAGTTAAATTCGACGCGCTAAAACACAGGAATTTTATTTTTTCACCCTTGGGCGATGTTTACGATTTGCCAGCCGGGGCAACCCCGGTTGATTTTGCTTACACGGTGCATACCCAATTGGGTAGTTATTTGGCGGGGGCAAAAGTTAACGGTAAGATTGTAACCCTTGATTATAAGCTTCAAAGCGGACAAATTGTTGAAATATTAAAATCAAAAAACCCCAAAGAGCCTAATCCTCATTGGTTAGAGTTTGTGGCCACCACTCTGGCAAGAAGAGAAATTAACAAGCATTTGAGAAACAGGAGGTCAAAAGAGTAGAATTTAACTTGTATGGAAAGAACCCTCACAATAGACTCAATTGATAAAGTTGGAGAGATAGTAAAACTTCAGGGTTGGGTGAATAGCGTACGGGACCACGGAAAGATTACATTTATCGATTTAAGAGACAGAACCGGGGTTGTTCAGTGTGTGGGGCAAGATTTGCCCAAACTTTCGGCAGAAAGCGTAGTTGAAATTACCGGTAAGATGGTCAATCGTCCGGAAAAATTGCAAAACACAAATCTAAAAACAGGAAAGGTGGAGGTTCATATAGAAAGCGTAAGAATAATAACCCGTGCTCAAGAACTTCCGATTCCTGTTGAAGGGGATGGCTTGGATATAGAGGAAGGAATAAGGCTTAAATACCGCTATTTAGACCTAAGGCGTCCCCGAATGACTCAAAATATTAGAGTAAGGTCCGAAGTCATTAACTTTATCCGGAATTGGCTGACCGGAAAAGATTTTGTCGAGATAGAAACCCCAATATTAACAAAGACCACTCCGGAAGGAGCCAGAGATTTTATTGTTCCCTCAAGACTTCAGCCGGGACGTTTTTATGCACTTCCGCAATCCCCCCAGCAATATAAACAACTTTTAATGGTGGCGGGATTTGAAAAATATTTTCAGATAGCCCGCTGTTTCAGAGATGAAGACCCGCGCGCCGATAGAGCCTATGGGGAATTTACTCAGTTGGATTTGGAAATGTCCTTTACCACCCAAGATGAGATTCTGTCTCTCATAGAAGAGCTTTTTGGCAATTTAATCAAACAAATTTTTCCTCACAAGAAAGTTACCAAATCTCCTTGGCCGAGAATTCCCCATAAGGAAGCTTTAGAAAAATATGGCAGTGATAAGCCGGATTTAAGAAAAGATAAGAAAGATAAAGATGAACTGGCTTTTGCTTGGATAGTCGACTTTCCGCTCTTTACCGAACAAGGTAAAGAAGATTATTTTTATGGTTCGGGTACGGCCAAATATGCTCCATCACACCACATGTTTACCGCGCCGCATCCGGACGATGTAGAACTATTGGATTCCAACCCCTCAAAGGTGCGTGGTTTGCAGCATGACTTGGTCTTGAATGGTTATGAAATTGGAGGAGGCAGCATTAGAATCCATCAACCGGAAATTCAGGAAAAGATTTTTGATCTGATTGGTTTCTCGGAAAGACAAAAAAAGGAATTTAGCCATATGCTTACGGCATTTTCCTATGGTGTTCCTCCTCATGGAGGAATTGCTCCGGGAATAGACAGATTTTTGATGGTTACCCTGGGCGAGCCGAGTTTAAGGGAGGTTATTGCATTTCCGATGACAGCCGGTGGGACGACCTCCGTCATGAATGCTCCTTCCGAGGCCACAGAAGACCAGCTAAAGGAACTGGGATTAAGAATTGAGAAGAAATGAAGAGGTTAAATCTCCTTTATCTGGCACTTCTTAGTTTTGTCTTTATTACAAGCACGGCTCTTGCGCTTTCGGGCAGCGGGGTAAAGTTGGTTGAAAAAATTTCTTTCTCCGGGCAAAAGATTTATCCTCCGGTACCGGTTCTTTTGGGAGATTCTTTTTTCCCGATTGTTTCTGCCCAGGCGGCTCTGGCGGTTGATTTGACTTCCGGGATTACCCTCTATGAAAAAGAGCCGGACAAGGCGCTTCTTCCCGCCTCAACAACAAAGATAGTAACCGCCCTTGTGGCTATGGATAATTATCCGGACGGTGCCGTCCTGGAAGCAAAAGATGTAAAAGTTGAGGGGCAAAAAATGGGGCTTATAAAGGGAGAAAAAATAAAAGTTGCCGACCTTCTTTACGGGCTTTTGGTTTATTCGGCTAATGACGCGGCCGAGGTTTTGGCGCAGAATTTTCCCGGAGGAAAGGATGCTTTTGTTATGGCCATGAATAGAAAAGCCAAGGAACTGAATCTGGAGAATTCCAGTTTTAAAAACCCTACCGGTCTTGATGGAGATGGCCATATTACAACAGCGCGAGACCTTATCAGGGTTGCAACGGTAGCAATGCAAAACCAAGAGTTCGCCAAAATTGTGGCCACGAAAGAAACGGTCGTCAAAAGCGAAAATGGGAAAATTGCCCATAAGCTTACAAATATTAACGAGCTATTGGGAGTGGTGGATGGGGTTTTGGGGGTAAAAACAGGTTGGACGGAAAACGCCAGAGAAAACCTGGTTACTTATATCGAAAGGGAGGATAAAAGGGTAATGATTGCCCTTCTTGGCAGTCAGGACAGATTCGGAGAAACAAAAGAACTCATTGATTGGATTTTTGAGAATTATCAGTGGCAACAAGTCAAGTACCCCAAATAAATAAATTCGAAATCCGAAATACGAAATCCGAAACAAATAATAAACGTTTTGAAAATTCGAATTTTAAAAATTAAATATTGTTTCGAGTTTCGATATTTGAGTTTCGTGCTTTGGAGAATTACTCTCCGTAATAATCCGGGGTAACTGCAGGCGTATAAGCCATAAATCCATTGTCTCCTTCCAAAACTATAATCGGCTGAAAGAATTGAATTTCCTCCCCGGCATCATAATAAGCCAGATAAATTCTGCGAATCTTTATTTCATTTCCTTCTTTGTTCTGACCGTAACTGGCAACATAAACCTGCCCGCTATTTAGCTCATCCCAGGCTGTTTGCGCCACCTTAGTTGGGTAGGTAGAAGATTGGCCTTCATCTGCCGGGAAATAATGGTATTCCGCCGCGATAATTTGTTTTCCCTTTTCCTGTGCTCCGCTGACGATAAACCAGACATTGGCTTTATCCGGCTGAGGGGTAAGACTGGACAAATCACTGTAAGTTTTCCTAAAAAAGTTTACTTTTATTAAATCCGAATCCGAAAGGGAAAGGGCACTCACCAGCTTGTCGCCTTCAATTTTAAGAAATTCATGAGTCGTGGGCCCGCTTAAATCCTCAGGCAGTAAATCCGCCGACGAAAGATAGGAACGAACGGTCGAGGCAGCAATTTCGGAAGCAGGAGGCTTTCTCATAAGAGGGGAGGAATCGCTTTTTAGGTCATAGCTTATGGAAAATATCCCTGTAACAATATTTATTTCTAAGGTTGCCGGGGCATCCTTGTGGGTAAATCTGTAGATTGTTTGAGAAACCTCCTGTTCGTTTTGTAAAAAGCCTAGAGATTTTGCTTTTTCCTTAGCCACATCCAAACCTAAAAGGTTGGCGGCAATTTTGGGCATAAAATAAACCTTTGCTTGGGAAGGAAGAGTGGGCAGACCCCCCTCGGGTGTTTCCAGAACGAACGTTAAATTTACCTTTCCTTTTTCGGGAAAAGGGAGCTTGGGAAGTTTTCCGAAGGATACTGTTGGAGGTGGAGGAGGTACGGGATAGAATCTTCGATATATTCCTTTTCCCAGGTCAAAAAGAATCTTGGCCACTATCAGAAAGATTACCAAGAAAATTCCGTAGCGGATTAGCTTTCGGGTCGTAATTGCGATTTTAGTTAGCGAGGTCATAGGCAGCTACCTACTAGCTTTGAGTATAATCTCTAAAGCTGTTAAAATTCAATCAGAATGAGTGTTACCAGGACCCGATTTGCTCCGTCTCCTACAGGCCCCCTGCACATAGGAGGATTAAGAACGGCTCTTTATTCATATGCTTTAGCCAAACATTCAAAAGGGGATTTCTTGCTTAGAATAGAAGATACGGATAAGAAAAGAGAAGTGCCGGGTTCCACAGATAAAATTCAGGAACTGATGAGGCTATTTGGTCTTACCTGGGATGAATACTATGTCCAATCCGAAAGAGCAAAAACCGGAATTTATAAAAAAGCTGCAGAAGGGTTGGTCAAGGAAGGGCACGCTTTCTATTGTCAATGTAAACCCAGAAATGCGAAAAGCGAGGGTTATTCAAAAGAGCTTCGAGACCCTTGCCGCGAAAAGGGGTTAAAGGAAGGAGCCGTCAAGTTAAGGGTTCCTGACGGAGAAACGATTTCTTTTAACGATTTTGTTTTGGGAAAAGAGATTTCTTGGGACAGCTCAACCGTCGCCGATACCACTTTATTAAAATCCGACGGCTTTCCTACCTACCATTTGGCGGTGGTGGTAGACGATAACGACATGGATATTACCCATGCTCTTCGGGGACACGATTGGATGCCGTCTACCCCCATACATCTTCTGGTTTATAAATATCTGGGTTGTAAAGTCTCTCTCTTGGGTCACCTGACCGATATCCTTGACCCCGAGGGTGGAAAACTTTCAAAAAGAAAAGGAAGTACCTCCTGCGAAGGGTTATTATCCGAAGGTTATCTTCCGGAAGCGATTTTGAATTTTGTTATGCTTCTTGGCTGGGCGCCGAAGGATAATCGGGAACTTTTCAGTTTGGTTGATTTTGTAAAAACTTTTGAATCAACCGGATTTCAAAAAACCAACCCGATTTTTAATAAGGAGAAACTTGATTGGTTTAACGGAGAATATATTCGTCAACTGAAAGTTGACGAATTAAGCTCGAAATTCGAAATTCGAAATTCGAAATTCAAGGAGCTAGGTCAGGATAAAAAACTGGCGATAACTGCTTTAATCAAAGATAGAATCAAGAAACTATCTGATTTTGACGAGTTTGCCGGATTTTTCTTTGAAGGACCGAAGGTTGACAAGAAGCTGTTCGGTGAGGGTTACCGAGAGCATCTTGAAGCTGCTCTTGAAGTATTAAGGAGCATAGATGAATGGAATCTTAAAAATTTGGAGACTTTTTTACTGGAGCTTGTCGACAGGAAGAAATTTCACAGGGGAAATTTCTTCATGGATTTAAGAATTGCTATAGCGGGAAGTAGGGTTACCCCTCCGATAACCGATTCGATAGCTATTCTGGGTAAAGAAGAAACCCTAGCAAGATTAATAATTTCCTAAAAAATGCCTAAATATCCTGCCAAAACCTACGAAGATATAGAAAAGAACAAGGGGGATTTTGAATATCTTCGCAATAAACTAAAGCTCAAGCACTTAGAGGCTAAAAAGTCTTTTTCCCAAAAATATCCCCACGTAGAAAAGTTCCTCCAGGAAAAAGGACTGGAGATTGGTAAGCTAAGGGAACATTCGGCGAAAATCTTGGGAGCAGGGGCTTTAACCGGAACCTTGCTTCTGGCTCCCCCAACCGGAGTCAAATCTTTAGCTCCGGCGCAGGAGATTATCGATAAAATTAAAGAAAAAGCATCGGCACCGCTCTTACCCCAGAAACTTTTAGTGGATGCCATTGCCCAAGTCTTGCCGGAAAAAACGCGTTCTTTAGGGAGAGCGGAGGAGAAATACTTGGAGCAAGTTTTCGAGAATATTTTGGGAATAAAAACTCGGGCCACGCTTGAAGGGGAACATCTAAATACCACTTATGGATTAATTGGGGCCGAACAGCACCTCAAAAGATTTCCGGGAGATAATATTAACGGTCATACCCCGTATCTTAAGGAAGGAATTGCGCCGGGGTTGGGCGCCTGGAGTTATTTTGCCAAATCAAAGGATGATTTCACGCCGTCTCTTGAAGAAACCGAAAAGTGGTACGCGGTTGTTCAGACCTTATATCTTCCGGATTGGAATACTCGTCAGCCGTATTTAAGAGACTGGTATAAATATAGAAAGGTATTAATTGTAAATACCAAAAACGGAAACGCGGTGGTGGCGGCGATTGCGGATTCCGGACCGGCCGCCTGGACCGGAAAGCATTTCGGCGGAAGTCCGGAAGTAATGGAATATTTGGGTGGGCCCAGATACAAGAAGGGAGCGGTGGTTCTTTTCTTTGTCGACGACCCTAAAAATAAAATCCCGCTAGGCCCGGTGGAATATAATAAAATTAATCTACCCGAATTAGCCTTAACGCAGATATGAGTAAATTATTTTTCGACCATTTAATTGTTCTTGAGGAGGTTGACGACGAGATTAAAAAAGTCGCCAAATCCAAAGAAGAGAAAGATGAGCTATGGCAGCTGGTTGATGAAATGGTTCACCATAAGGTCTTGGGCTGTGTTTTGGATAATTTGCCGGCAAAATACCACCACGAATTCTTGGAAAAATTTCACCTTGCCCCTTACGATGAAGGGTTAATTGATTATTTGAAAGAAAAAATTGGGGCGAATATCGAGGAACTTATAAAACAGGAAATCGGTTCTCTGGCTTTTGAGCTTCTGGATGAGCTAAGGGGCAAAAAAGAGCTGGGGGGCTGACGGATACGGTTACTTACGAAGTGTTGTTGTGGGAGGAGCAGTTCCTCCCTTTTTACCACCTCGGACAGTGCAAGCGTCTTTCCAACCTTACTTGTGCCAGCCCCCCGGCTGCAACCGTTGAATCCCAACTTACGGAATGAACGCTTTGATGTTCTCCGGGAAGTCAACGGTCTAGCAATTATACTAGCAGATTCATTATTTTTGTAAACAGGCTGTATACTCTAGGTGTATGCAGCCTAATTTTGGTGGGGTAATCTGGACAAATCATGCTCTGGAGAAAATGAGACAAAGGGGAATGTCCCAGTCTGATGCTTGGGCAACCTGGAGGAATCCCCAGCAGACCCGCCGGGCCAGAATCCCGGGAGCTTGGGTTTACTACCGGACTTATGGAAACGAAAAAATTGAGGTGGTGGCCAAGAAGAACGAGAGAGGCGAGTGGATAATTCTTTCCGTATGGTCAGGGCCGGTTTATAGGCAGAAGGGTCAACCCGAATCCTTCCTAAAGTTTTTATTTAGAAAAATCTTCCCGAAGAGAAACTAAAAATTCTCGAACTGCCTCTTTTTCTCAGCTAATTTTCAGTTTTTGGAGCTGATAATTCCGACGGAAGCGTCACCGCCCAAAATATCCAGCTTAATCCGATTATAAATGCTCTTCCCAGCCAGCCCGCTAATCAATAATAAATAGGCGGGGATTTTTAAGCATTTTCTCAAGTTAGCTTGCTATATTAACTTGAGATGGTAAAAGCTAAATACTTAAGGAGGATAAAAATAATTCAAATTTATTTACTGGTTGAGGCTTTTCAATTAAGATCCCCTCCGAGGTTTTTTACCTTTGTAAAAACTAAATTCCCTTAATTGGCACATTGTTTGATATGCCATAGTAGAGCTTATAGCAGTCTTGGTTTTTTGTCCTTTTGTAGCATTCAAGGGCTCCCTGTTTTGCATTTTCTAGTTGGTCGAGCTTGTAATAAGATAATGCCAAGATAAGCAAGAGTTTTTGATTATTGGGATAGTATGTTAGCCCTCTCTGCGCGACTTCTTTTGCCATAGTATAATCTTGCTTTTCAGAATAGTACAAACTTGCTAATTGTTCATAAGTTAAATAAAAATTACCAATTTCGAGTGCCTTTTTATAAGATTGTTCCGCTTTATCTATTTCTTTAGCTTTTCTGTAAGCCGTGCCTAGGTTTGTATAATTGGTGAAATAAGGAAATATCTGAATAGATCTTTCATAATGATAAATTGCTTTTTCGATTTCATTATTCAAAAAATAGTTATTGGCTAAGTTTTGTTCCAGATGATAGCTTTCTCTGGAAATTTTTATATCGTGACTTACTAAAGTGAGCTCATTTTTCCAATCATAATTTCTATAAATAACCCTTATGCTTAATAGAGCTATTGTTGTAAGAGCCACGGTAAACAGTAGAAGCCGAAGATTTGAATTTTTACCGCGAAGCGGGTTACTCATTTTGAAGTTATTAATAATTAATCCTATTAGTCCAATTAGTCCAACTATTGGAAAATAAAACCATCTTTCCGCAACTGTCATATCTAAAGGAATGACCTGGATATGCATTCCCAATCCCAGTAAAAAAATAGATAAAAAGAATATGTAATCTTTAAATTTGGAGTTAAATCTACGCCTAATAATAATTCCCTCAATAATTATCAATCCGAAAATAAGCAAGTCAAACAATAGCGGTATAAAAAAATCCTTAACATTCAAAGTTTTTATTATCCAGGATTGGTTGATAACTAAGTCTTTCGGGAATAAAAATGTTGTTAAGTAAGTGTAAACAATAAGCGGAATATTTATGAGTCTTTGAAGAAAACCAGCCTTTATTATAGGGGCACTAGGTATGCTGCTACCATACAAACCATATAAACCTATCGCGTTAAAGCGCAGAATTAAGTAAAAGATTATTAAGCAAGAAGACAGCGTAAGAAATTTAAAGAAATATTTCCGATTATATAAATAGGTATAGATAAGGATTGAGGGAATAAATAGTATTCCGGTTTCTTTTGATAATAGAGATAAGAGCAAAGTTACAAAAATTACTCCAAAATTAACATTGGTAAAGGTCTTCTTGGTACTTAAAAGAAGAGATGTTAACCCAAAAAATAAAAATAAAACTTCTTGTGCACAGGAGATGTAAACAACTGATTCTGTATTGATAGGATGAACAAGAAATAGCAATCCTAAGAAAATGGCCAATGGCTTTTTAAAAAATTTTTCAAAAAGTTTGTATATTAAAAATGAATTAATGATATGTAATAAAATCTGGAAGAAGTGGAACATAAAACTATGTAGGCCAAAGATGGAAGTAACTAAAGTAAAATAAGTTGACGTTACGGGTTTATAGTATCTTCCAATTAGAGCACCCGGATCACCACCAAAAAAGGTACTACTGGAAAAAAATTTAGGGATATTTTTAATATCTTGAACGGTTGGGTTATTTACGATTTGAGAATAGTCGTCTCGCATAAAGGCGCCAGACAAGGAATTGCTATATATAACCAGGCCAATAAAGGCAAAAATAGTAAATACTTTAAAACTTGTTAGAGAGAGTATTTTAGATTTAAACACAATAATATTCGCCCTTTCGTTTTACCATCATTGGGTTTAATAAAGAAGAGCAATCATCACTTATTACAATACTGTAAATACTTTGCTGTATAGACTGAAGAAACGGGATTATTTTGTTGCTGATAGAGATAAACAACATTTTTAAGAGCCTCACAGTTTGTGGGATCGAAATCTAAAAATCGGAGATTCATATCAAGTTGCGGTTGTTCCCATCCTACATGTCTAAAGAAATTTGCTAGCTGTAACACTTGATTTTTATCATTAAGGTCAACTTTGCTAAAAGGTACATTGTTCTGGTCAATGAGATGCGCTTTAATAACAGGCTGGTTGGAAGGGATATTCTTTAGAAAAATTACGATTGTACTATTGAGATAGACCATCTTCCAGTCGTTGTTCTTCACGAGCTGAGATAACAGTTGCTTTGTGCCACTAGACGTGTCCGTATGAGCTAAAAAGATAATTGTAAAGTTATATTTACTACTTTCTTGCTCGAATATTGCTGGAGACTTTTGCATAGGGAAGTATACATTTTGAAAAAATTCTTTTGGGTATGCTTCCGGCCTGTTATCAACATATACTTTTTCTTTGGGATAGAGTCGATATTCCAGATAATTTCCAATGTCGAAGTTGTTATAGATTGGCCCTTTAAGACTATTATTTGTTAAAAAATCTACTGCAGCTTGCGCATTGTCAATAACGCCAAGCCCCAACCCATGACTATCTACGTTCCATTTAATTGAAGGAATAACTGCTATGCAAACAAGAGTGAAAAGCATAATGTTAAACAACAGCGTCTTCTGGTCAAAATACTTATTTGATACACACTTCACTACATTTGAAGTTGCCTTAACGCTTGGCACAAAAGCTCCAAAGACAAAGAGAGGGAAATTACGTATTGCAAAGAGAGCCATGAAGGTAAAAAAGGCCGAAAGAAGGTAATCAATTAGCGCCATTTTTTTTCTGGAGAGAATCAGAAATATCCAGAGTAGACTGACTGATATTCCAAAATAGAGGAATGTCGGATTTTGAAAGTAGTTTAATGATGGAAAAAAGTTTAAATTTTCCCGAACCGGGACAGCATAGTTATTCAAAACAAAAAGCGGATAGGTTGCACCTTTCATGAAATTCGGATTCCCTAATGTTGCTAGACCGGCGGCCAGTGTTACGAAAAAGAGGGTAAGAGATTTTTTTGAAGTAAATGTATCCTTTTTGGAAATAATGGCATCAATCAAAAATAACAGTAGTACCGCGATGCCTGTAAAGAAGTAGATATGGGTGTTTACCCAAAGCAATTCGATAGGTACCAGAGCAAAAATCCACCTGGTATATTTTTGTCTGTATTTGTAGAGAATGGCAATGAAGACTGATAAAAACAAAAAACTGAATAACTCGGGACGTACCTGTGCCCGTTCGGAAAGAACTTGTAAATAAATGAGAGAAATAATTATGGTTAGAAGTAAATTGAATTTCCTCGCGGCAGCGATAAAAACGAAAAAAAACGCAGCGGCTATTAAGAGGACAGATAGGATAATTAATCCATTGAAGCCAAAAACACTGTGCCACAGGTAAAGGATGACCTCTGAAAACCAATGGGTGTTGATAAAAGGGTAATCCGGAAAAGTGTAGGAGAGAAGGTTTGTTGTTGGCACATGACCCGAAGTAACAATAATTTTACCTAACAATAGGTGGCGCCCTAAATCGTTACTGAGAATATCCAAAGGTATTGGATGGATAAAGATTATAAAGAGTACAAGAATGAAGATAATCGTTGAAATAGCATAAAATATTTTTTTCAAGTTCATTTTTCTAATCTATTCCATTCAAATTTATTTATTGGTTGAGGCTTTTCAGTTAAGATCCCCTCCGCTTGAAGAATTCTACTTGTCTTAATCTATTAGCTGCATCTTCCCGGGTTTTGTAAGGTCCCCCAAGATTCCTTCTGGTTTTCTCGGAGAGAACAAAATATCCCGCCTTTCTTTTTACAATCATGATTCAGTTTAGCCTCATTTTGTGGTAAAATACAATGCTCTTAGTTCTTTTTCTTTGCGGGATCGTCTAACGGCCAGCCTCGACTAGGCGTCGAGTCTAGGCGGGTAGGACACAGATGTTTATTGTATATGTTCTAAAAAGTGAAGTTGCGGAGAAAAGTTATGTCGGTATAACTGATAGTTTAGCTAGAAGGTTGGAGCAACATAACAAAGGAAAAAGCTTTTATACTAAGAGATACAAACCTTGGAAACTAATCTATAAAGAGGAGTTTTTGGGTAGGAATGAGGCTAGAAAAAGAGAAAAATATTTTAAGTCAGCAAGTGGGAGAAGATATTTAAGAAAGAATATTTTCAAAGAATAAAAATATATTGCGGGATGGTGTAATGGTAGCACGCTAGGCTCTGGACCTAGAAATTGGGGTTCGAATCCCTATCCCGCAGCTCGAGCAAGTAATCTTGCGAGATCCCGAGCGTAGTCGAGGGAAAGTTCTAAATGTTTTACGTCTACATTCTCCGTACCTCCTCCAACACCCTTTATATCGGTCAAACAAGTAATTTAGAAAAACGCCTCAAAGAACATAAAAATAAATCCACTAAAGCGGCCAAATATATCCGCTATTTTTCTTCTTTCAATTTGGTCTATTCCGAAACCTACAAAAACAGAAGAGACGCAATGCAGAGAGAAGCACAACTCAAAAGATGGACAAAAGTAAAGAAAGAAGTATTAATCAAAGGTGGTAAAATATCTTTGAAGAAATTATAGACCGGCCATTCGGCTTCGCTCAGGGCTTTCAGCAAAAAGATTAAATTTTTAGTGTGGTATAATCAGCTCATGAACACAAAGAAATTGGACTACTTGATTAAATTGACCTACGACAAAAATTATAAAGGCTACGTGGCTGATGTAGTAAATTTGTATGGCTGTATGTCTCAAGGCAGGACAAAAAAAGAGGCACTGGGGAATGTCGGAAAGGCCATAAAAGCATATATGAAGGTTGTTGCCAAAAGAGAAAAGAATACGGAGTTTGCTAAAAAATCTGTGAACACAAGCGTTTCTCTTTCATCACTGAATGCCTAGGCTTGCCAATATCTCCGGAAGGGACGCCGTTAAAGCATTCTTAAAATTTGGCTATACTCATGTGCATACCTCCGGCGATCACGCAATCCTACAAAAGCAAGAATCTCCAACTTTATCGATTCCTTTACAAAAAGAGGTTGCACCATTTTTATTGAAATCTCAAATAAAAAGGGCAAGTATAAAGTTAGACGAATATATAAAAGCTCTCAAGTAATATTTCTCTCATGGAGAGTTATAGACCGGCCATTCGACTTCCCCTGAGGGAAATCGAACGGGTTCGCTCATGGCCTTCGACTCCTTCGACTTCGCTCCCATTCGACAAGCTCATGGCCTTCGGCCCTTCGACTACGCTCAGGACCTTCGGCCCTTCGACTTCGCTCAGGGCCTTCGGCCATTCGACAAGCTCATGGCCTTTGGCCCGCCCTCAGTTAATTTAATGCTATAAGAGTGTTATTATTGTGTAAATGGAAATAGGAGTTGATAAAACTGAACGAGTGGTATTTTCTCCTGCGATTGAAGAAAATCCCGAAATTACGGCGGCAATGAGCATGGCGGTCAAGGTAGTGGAAGGATATTATGAATCTCTTTACCGCCAAGTCAGTAGGCCCCACACCGGACAGTTGATTCCGGAATCCGTCATCGCCTTTGCGTCAAGTTCTAATGGTGTGGATTTTGAGAGAAGCGGTCTAGTGCCCATAAAACCGGGTGTAGAAAAAGGGAGCCTTGACCAACTCGCGGTCGAAGATCCAACAATTGTGAAAGACGGGCAAAAATATTACGTTTTTCATTCTGCCGTTAGCCCAAAAGAAAATAACCAAGGTGTTCAGGTGGGTATACAAGTGGTAACAGGAGACTCCCTGCAGCACCTGGGGACAGAAAAACAAACGGTTCTTACTCCAAAAGAGGTTAGAGATTCTTTAGGAAAAGAAGTGGACATGGTTAAAGAACCGGAATTTTTCTATGGAAAGGATAAACTTTGGCATATGATTTTTGAGCACACCGGCAGGGGAATATCAGAAATAGCAATTGCCGAAAGTCCCCAAATCACGGGGCCTTACAGAAATCACCGGCCGCTTCTGGAAGTACGCCCGGGTGGTTGGGATTCCCAACATGTTAGCCCCGGCCCCTTACTATTTACTTCAGGAGGGGATATTTTAATGTTTTACAATGGCAGAGGTCCCAAGAACCCCGAAGACAAAACCCCCAGTTGGTCAATCGGATATACAATCATTGATACTAAGACGGGAGCAATTATTGATCGTTCTAACACTCCTCTCATTCGACCTCCGGAAGAAATAGGCCCCGGAAATCAATTAATATCTTTTGCCAATTCAATAACTTCAAAAGAAGGGCCCCGAGTGCACAGACTCTATTACACAATTGCCGATAAACGTTCGGCAGTAGCCAGTATTTTTACCCAGCTATAGTAATTAGTTCCCGACCGGTATGCTTCTTCGATACTGAGCGAACCCGTTCGATTTCACTCAGGGCGAATCGAAGGGCAAGACGCGCACCCATGTAACCGTACCCTTAGCATTCAGATCCCCAAGAAACATCAAATTAAGGATGGAATCATCGAACCGCAATTTTGGTATTTGGTTTATTTGTGATATAATACCAACTCTAAGAGCAGATCGAAGTAATAGGTCTGCTTATTTTTTTGCCCTTAACTTATTTATGGAAAATGAACTATTTGATGTTCTTATCGTCTACTCCAATAGACTTGCCACCAGTGCCAGTATCTTAAAAGATGAGGCTTTGTTGCCTTTTGCCAAAGGTTCAGGTAACGAAAGTTATAATGTTGTTTACGGTTACTTTTTAAAAATCTGTCAAAAGAATAGGTTAAAAGTAGCCTTTACTACTTCCGCTGACATAATCGGTGCCGGTAAATGTCAAAGTTACTGGCTTTATGAAGGTAATAGTTGGGTTAAGGTAGGAAAAACTGGTTACTCGAAATTAATTTTTGACAAATTCGCTCCCGTTAATAAGAAAATCAAGAATAATCGCAGTTTACTTTTTTCTTCCAAGAAAATAAAACCTTTTAATCAGCCATATCTTTATGATCTTTTTTTCGACAAACAAAAAACGTATGCAAAACTCCATCAATTTTCCATCCCCACAGTAAGTATTGTTAAAAGTGTTTATAAAGCATGTAAAACTCTTAAAGAAATAACAAGAGAACATTTGTACAAGGAAGATTTTTCTGATGAAATTGTAATAAAAGACAGGTTTGGAGCCGGAGGAAGAAATGTCTATAAATTCAAAGTCGATCAAACCAAAAAGATAGCAGAATTGTTAAAAAAACATAATAAAAAATCGTTTGTTATTCAGCCATTTATCAGGTTTGATAAAGGCTTTAGCTACAAAAACTCATCGGTCTCAACTGACATCCGGCTTATTTATCTAGGAGGAAAAATTATTCAAACCTACATAAGAATGGCCAAAGCTGGGGACTTCCGCTGCAATGAGCACCAAGGTGGAACATTGAAATATATACCAAAAAGCCAAGTACCTACGAATGTTCTTCTTACTTCTAATAAAATCGCTAAGGTGTTAAATAAAAACTCTTCGCTATATGCCCTTGATTTTATAGTCAGTAATAACGGTAATATTTACCTTCTCGAGGGAAATACGGGACCGGGTTTGGATTGGAATTTATCAAGTAAGGAAAACGAAATAGAGGCTCAGAAACTAATCAGAATCATTGTAAAGAAATTGGTTAAACTGGCCAGACCGCCCAAAACCACTAAAAAAGAGTCCGAAAACATTACAATAGGTACTCCAATTGCCGATACGCGTTCGGCGGTAGCCAGTATTTTTGCCAGAATATAGTAATGAGGGCCCTACAAATAATGATACAGAATTTTTTTCCATCTTTAGCCACAAAAAAAAGGGAACACTTGTTTTTTCATGATGAGGCGATGAGAAAGGTAAAGCAATTTTACCCACATCTAGTTCATTATGAAGCAGGATAGTGTTCCCTTATGATTACGAATAATCCAGAAAGATAAGTGCGAAAGGGTAGAATGCATGGCATCCTACCCTTTGTGGTCCTATTGCTGGGTGATTTGCACCCGGCTGGCAATCTTCTGTGCGACCAGCTCCGTCACCTCGTCCAGGTCTAGTGCGTCCGCAATAGCCTGTACCAGGTCGCCAGTTTCCTCCTTGATGAAAAAGGCGGCGAGCTGGTCAGCCAACGGCTTGGCAACGGCGCTGATTATCTGATCCGCATCGAGTTCCTCGTAAAGCCGGTCGATTATTTCTCGGAGCGGGGCCGCCTCAGGGTCCTGGAGAATCTCCGTAAGAGTCTCCTTTAGCTCGGCACCGAGGGCTTGACTGGCTTGTTGCATCAGTTGGTCGGGATCAAGCTGGCTGGTCAGCTTCTCCAAGGCCTTGAGTCCAAGACCCATGGTCAGCTTCTTTAGAGCATCTCCATACTCACTTGGCTCCATCTCCCTTCCTCCTTGAAATTGTCCCAAAGGAGGGTACGGCGATAATCTTCTATCATCCGCACCCTCCTGGGCAAGCGAATCTACTCCTCTCTAGTTCTTCGGCGCCTGACAACCTTCCTGGCTGAAGGTTGTTCTTCCGCTGCTTGCGGTTGCGGAGGAACTTCTTCAGCGGGAGGAGTCACTGCCGCGGCCTCGACGGGAGGAACTTCTTCAAGTACCTTCTCGGTCGTCGGCTCTAACGCCTTCTCGGTCTTCTCGGCGGGGGTGATGCCCAATTCCTTTGCCTTCTTGACGACAAGGGCTGCGACGATGTCATCGAGAGGGCCGCCTATGACAGCTGGTGCACCCTGAAGGATCTTGGTGAGAATCCTCAATCCTTGATCAGCGTATTGCTCCAGGACAGGAGGTTTTTCACCGTCTCCTCCACCGCCGCTGAGGTCAACAATGCGGACCTCATCGATCTCGCTGATGTGCTTGGTGATTTCCCCAGCGAAGGTTGGTAGACCTTGGAGGAACATCTGCCCGAGAACCAGTTTGAGGGCTGGTTCGCCGTACTGGTTGTAGGCTTCAACGAGTTTCGTTCGACCTTCTGCCTCGGCAGTAAGCTCAGCCTTGGTAACGTCGGCATGAGCCAAGCCCTTGGCTTTATCAGCCTCTGCCTCGGCAAGTCCTGTTTTCGCCTTGACATCGGCTCCAGCAAAGCCAACTGCGCGGGTACCCTCCGCTTCCTTCGTCTTTGCGTAGAGATCCGCATCGGCTGGCCGGCGCGTCTGGGCATCGAGTTCCCTGTCACGACGAAAGGCTGCTTGTTCGGCTGCCTCGGCCTTCCGCTCTTCGAGCGTCTTGTCCTGCTCGGCCAGGGAGATAGCCTCGGCTCTATCCGCAATAGCGCGTTTAGTGGCCACCTCGGCGTCGTACACGGCCTTGGCCACGTCTGTGTTCTTTGTGAACTCAGCTATGGATTTTGCTGCTCCCTGCTCCTTTTCGGTGGCATCACGGTTGGCCTCGGCCTTTGCTTTGCGTGCGTCTCGAAGCTTGGCTTGGATTTCGGGTTGGCCAAGAGCATCAATGTACCCTTGCTCATCTCGGATGTTCTTGATGACGAAGGATACGATCTGAAGACCCAGCCCGGAGAGATCTTCGAACGCCACCTCTTGAACCCGACGGCTAAACTCCTCTCGGTCTTTGTAGGCCTGTTCAACAGTCATCAGGCCAACAATCGCCCGGAAATGGCCCATCAGCGTCTCTCGGGCAACGTGTTCCACCTGCTCGTCTGTTTTGTCGAGGAGTTGTTCGGCGGCGGTGGCAATGAAGGTATCGTCACTGCCAATCTTAAGCTGGGCGATACCATCAACGGTAATGGGCACGGCTTGGGAGCTGAGGACGTTTTCAACCTCCACATCGAGCGTCATCACACTCAGACTAAGTTCTTTGAATGAATGGATGACCGGAAAGATGAGAGTCCAGCCCCCTTTGACAATCTTATAGTTAACCACCACCTCTACAGGCTTAGTTATGTACTTGACCTTACCTCCCTCTGACACGCTTCCAGGCTCGGCGGGTACTCTCTTCAGAACGGTAACCTTGGTTCGCGTCCTGACGCCGTACACCAGCAAAGCCTTGTTGGGTGGTACCTTGACAATCCACCTCAACATCCTCCCAACCATAAGGAAGAAGATTAGGAGGACGAAGAGACCGCCAAGGGCAAGGCTTATCAATCCCCAGTCTAGAGTTTCTAGGAATCCCATTGTCTTTACTCCTTGTTCTGTTTTTGTCTAATCCGGCTCCGGCCAAGATTTTACTCGAGTTTTCTGACGATAAGTGTCCCTCCTTCCATCGAAACTACATAAACTTGCGTTTGGGCGGGAATTGGGCTTCCATCCTCAGAGCGGGCGGGTAGGAGTTTCTTCTGCAACTTCACCTCAAGTGCAACCGTCCCCAGCTTGTCTTCAAGGATGGAAATGGTGACCCGTCCGATTAAGCCGACATAATCTGCCGGTTGAATGGACGTTGTCCCTTGGTCTTTGTATAGGAAGCGGAGAAAGAGCCAGGTTATGGTTCCCGAAACCGCTCCAAAACCAAATGCGGGAATCAGAGTCAGGGCTTCAGAAAGGCCTAAACCGCTTCCTACAAGCCCCCCGGCTCCAAATCCAGTTGCGAACATGACGAGGGTTCTGAAGGAGAAGAGACTAGGCCCCGTGTCGACGTGGAATTCTGTCCCGCTAACGTCCGGAAGCTCAATTCCTCCAGCATCCGCTGCTTCGGCCCCTCCGAAGATACCTCCAATGGCATCTCCAATGTTTTCCAGAGCATGGCCGGCGGCGTCACTTAATCCCCCAATCGCATCCTCGCCAAAATCGACGAGCCCCCCTACTACAAAGGAAAAAGCGAGGTACCCTCCACCTGCAATTACCAAGAACCAGTACAGACAGATCAGGCAGTTCGGCATTTCGTTCCTCCCTTCATGAATTGGTTTCCGGATGGCAATTCGGATTTCGCTCACTTACTTTCTGCATATTTAGTTGTCAAAGTGCTTTTGTTTGACTTTATTCCTCCAAACGATAGACTATAAGTCTTACTTTTGGACTTAAGAAGAGTACCAGAAAAGTCTCCGAAAGTCAAAGCTATAAGATAATCTCTTTTTGGATTTTAATTTGTGGTAATATGATACTCATTCTATGGCCGTCCAAATCTCCAAAAGAATGAAGATTATATTTATCATTCTTGCCGGAGTGATTATTGCCGGGTTTGCCTATGCCTATCAAAAAATCCTCGGCGGCAAGACCATAAACTTGCCCGAGAATAAATTTCTCGTCGGCGAAAAAAACACGATTACCGTTGCTCCCCAGAAAGAAACGCAGGAAATTGCGGCTGTTGTCTATTCGGCAAATATTGCCAAGGGAATTGATGAGGTCGTGCAAAGAACCGGCAACTTGGATTTTATTAAACCGGGTCAAAAGGTTTTAATTAAACCCAACGTAAATAGTGATGACCCGGCACCCGCGACAACTCATCCTGAAGCTTTAGCGGAAATGGTCCGTTTGGTTAAAGCAAAGGGCGCTTACGTAATTGTGGGAGACAGGTCAAACTCCCAATGGGAAACTCTTACCGCGATGAGGATAACCGGTATGTATGATGCTGCCAAAGACGCCGGGGCCGATGAAATTGTCGGGTTTGAAGATGAAGAATGGGTAAGGGTTACTCCCGAAAAAGCCGGAAATTGGCCTAATGGTTTTAGAATTCCCAAAAGACTGCAGGAAATCGACCACATTATTTCACTTCCGGTTTTGCATACGCACTCAATTACCGGTCATTCTTTAGCCATTAAAAATTTGGTCGGCCTCATTCATCCGTCGGACAGGATGCTATTCCATGCTTCGGCAAAACGTGAGGAAATGATCGCCGAAATTTCTCTGGCCATCAAGCCAAGTTTAACCGTAATTGACGGAACTAAAGCTTTTATTGAAGGCGGACCGTCAGATGGAAAAATGGCGGAAACAAAGGTATACCTTGCCTCGAAAGATGTTTTGACTGCCGATGTTTTCGGAGTTTCTGTATTGAAAAAGTATAAAGCGGTATTTTCTTATGAGGACCCGTGGAAAAGTCCGCAAATAAGTCACTTTTTGAATCTGGGCCTTAGTCAATACTCTTCGGATGAAATCAATAAAGGAATTTCGAAAATTTAATTGACTCACCCCTTAAGATTTTAACAAATTTTAATATTTTTTTGATTAGATTAAAATAATATTAAAATCTGACGATGAAAATTTTGATAATTGAGGACGATAAACAAACAGCTCAGATGATAAAAAATGAGATGAAGGGTAATTATGCTGTTGATTTAGCATATACCGGGGAAAGTGGTGGATATCTATCAGAAACCAATGATTACGACACAATTGTTATTGATCTTAGATTACCGGATATAGATGGGATAACAGTCTGCAAGAGAATACGAGAGGCCGGGATTAAGACTCCAATATTAATACTTACAGGAAGCATAGAAGTGAAAAATAAAATTGCCGCTCTTGATTCGGGTGCTGACGACTATCTTACAAAACCATTTAGTTTTGCCGAGCTCATGGCTCGTATACGGGCATTGATGAGGCGTAGTCCTCAGACATTAAATTCAAATGTCCTTTCTCTCGACGGCCTTACGCTAGATGTTAGTAAAAATAGAGTGGAACGCAATGGAAAAGAGGTTTACCTGCGTCGCAAAGAGTTTAGTTTGCTTGAGTATTTGATGCGTAATCCCGGCTTAGTTCTCACACGAAATATGATTCTAGGGCATGTTTGGGAAGAAGGTATTGATCAGTTGACTAATACAATTGATGTCCATATTAAGTTTCTAAGGGATAAGATAGATATACCATTTGGAACATCGCTTATTAAAACCGTTTATGGTTTAGGCTATAAGCTGGAGGCATAATTTTTTAAAAAGAAAGGAGGTGATAAAATGAAAAAATTAGTTAAGAAAATATTAACGGATAAAAAGTCCAGAAACCTAGCAATGCTGACTACATTTATGATGTCGGTGGCAGCTGTAGGTGCACCCTGGTCAGGTTTAGATTAGCTTTACAGGTTGATTTATAGCTAATTAAGATTAGGATTTAGTAACACGCGTGGATATGGATAATGGAGAGCTCCGTAGATATACTTCAGTGATTGAAAATCATGAGGGATGTAATGGTTTTTAAACTTCCGGGTCAACACATTAGTCTTCAAAAGATTTTATTTGGTACTTCAAGTAGAGAAGAGAGTATTCGCAAATCCCACATTCTCAACATTATTTTGATCAGTGGCATTTTCTTATCATTGGCAGCCTCCGTGAATAATATTATTAGAACACTCCCTATACAAGACTCTGTATCAGAGATTCTTCCAGGTATTATCTTAGTGTTTATGTATGGACTCTATATTACTTCTAGATATTTGTCGTCTAGAATCGCCGCTCTTGCCTTAGTTGGTACATCCTCACTTCTTTCTTATTATCTGGCGTATCAATGGGGCACAATTCTTCAACAAAGTTGGATTCTTCTTACACTTAGCATAGTTATAGCGGGGATTTTAATTAGCTCTCGATTTGTGATTTGGCTTATTTTGAAACATGCAATAGTTTTCTCCTTGTTAACTTATTTGCAAATTCACGGAGTTTTACACGCCAATAGATGGGACAGCACACCTGAATTTGGGTCGGTAATTGTGGGACTTATCTCAATCTCGGTTATTGGTCTTGTCTCTTGGCTTTCAAATCGTGAGATTGAGAAGGCATTGCATCGGGCGCGGAAATCGGAAAGGGTATTGAAGAAAGAGAGAGACCTTTTGGAATTAAGAGTTGAAGAGCGAACTAAGGAGCTTAGAGGAACTCAGCTCGAGAAAATGGCACAACTTTATCGGTTTGCGGATTTCGGTCGGTTGAGTGCAGGACTTTTCCACGACTTTGTTAATCCCTTGACTGCGGTTTCTCTCAATCTAGAACAACTTGGGAAAAAAGGGAAATCTCTCTTTGTCAAGCGTGCACTTGAAGGGGTAAGACGGATGGAAAGCTTTATTGTGTCAGCCAGAAAACAAATCCAAAACCAAGAGGCCAAAGGTATATTTGTTCTAGACCAAGAAATAACTGGAGTTGTAAATGTACTTGCCTCTAGAGCCGGGGAAGCCGGCGTGGACGTCAGTTTTCTGCAAGAAAAAGGTTATGAGGAAATTCGAACCTTTGGGAATCCAATTCGTTTTCATCAACTTATAAGCAATCTGGTCTTGAATGCCATAGATGCATATGAAGGAGTGAATCGGCCGGAAAATCGAAAAGTTGTCATTAGTCTGTCCACGAAAAGTAAAGAAGTGGAATTAATCGTTCAAGATTTTGGCGTGGGCATATCCAAAAAAAACCTTGGCAAAATTTTTGAGCCTTTCTTTACCACCAAGGCTATAGATAAAGGTATGGGCATAGGTCTTTCGCTGAGTAAAGATATCGTCGAAAAGAACTTTGGAGGTAGAATTAAAGTAAAAAGTATAGAAGGAGAAGGAACGATTTTTACAGTTGATTTCCCAATAAGGGAGGCAATCGACTAACTTATGCCCCGAACTAGTCACGTGTTCGAAAAAATAATCGACCAAGGCATTAATTTTTTATTAGGCCAGCAACAGAAAAATGGCAGTTTTTTAGGTCTATCCTCGGCCAGCCGGACTAGTTTCAGGATTTCTCAAGAGTATCGGACGATTTTTCCAACATTTTTGGTGCTCTCTTGCCTTCAGACACTCGAAGAGACACCTAAAATTAAAATAATTAAACAAAAGGCGGCCAAGTTTTTACTCTCTCAAAAAAGTGAATACTGGTCGTTTAATTACTGGGTTAGGAATTCAAAGGAATCAAGGAAGATGCCTTACCCTGATGACCTGGATGATACATTTTGTGCTTTGGCTGCACTTTATCAATATAATTCCGGATTAATCGGCGGTGCAGAGATGGCCAGAATTGTTACTCTTTTGACTGCGATGGAAAAGAGGGAGGGAGGGCCTTACCGTACCTGGCTGGTTCCCAAAACTGCAGATAAGATTTGGCAAGACGTAGATCTGGTGGCTAATAGTAATATTGCCTATTTTCTTTCACTTCAAGATATTTCGTTGCCGAACATTAATGCCTTGATTGAGAGAGCAATTGATGATGGAGCCTACTACTCACCTTATTACCCTTCTATCTATCCAGTTATTTACTTCATCGCCCGTTTTTATCGGGGAGAAAAAGCAGATAGAACTAAAAAGTTTTTGTTAGCAAAAAGGCAAAAAGGTGGAAAATGGGTAAATCCTATTAACACAGCCTTGGCAACTTCGGCGCTTCTTAATCTTGGTGTACCGCCAAAGGAGATTAAGACAAGTATTGATTATCTAGTAAGCCAGCAAATTAAAGATGGATGGAAGCCCTATCCGCTTTGTCTGGACCCAGAAATTAAAGGAAAGAAATATTATGCTGGTTCTTCAGCAGTGACGACTGCGCTTTGTTTAGAAGCACTCGGAAAGTACGAAAGTAAATTTAAAATTGCGGTTCAAAGTTCCAAGATAACTGATAAAGCAGAAGAAATCAGCCAAAAATTGGCTGACAAAGCCAAGCGAAGATTCTCGGTCCTTAATGGAGAGTTAAAGAAGATAGCGCTGACGACACTCAAAAAAACTTTCGAAAAAGACAAAGATAAGCAAATTGCTCTTTTGCCTTATCTATTCAAGTTGTCTCTTGGCAAAACTAAAAAAGATATTCCTAGCCAGATGCTTGTTCAACTTGGATTGACCAATCTTTATGGTTGGATGGCCTATACTATCTACGATGACTTTTTAGACGATGAAGGCGAACCGGAACTTCTTTCACTGGCCAATGTCTGTCTGCGTGAATCAACGACCATTTACGGTAATCTCTTACCTGAAGAAAGCGGTTTTAGTGTTTTCTTAGAAAAAATAGTTGACACTATTGATGCGGCCAATACTTGGGAAGTAGTTCATTGCCGATTTAATCCAAAACATATCCCAACATCCAACATTCCTGACTATGGAGACTATTCGAGGTTGGCGGACAGGTCATTAGGTCATGCATTGGGACCGGTGGCGATTTTGTTTTCGCTGGGTTATAACGCTTCATCCTCTGAAGTGAAAAACCTGATAAAGTTTTTCAAACACTATCTTATTGCGAGACAGCTCAATGACGATGCCCATGATTGGGAAGATGATTTGAAGAAAGGTCGTATCAATGCAATTGGAGCCCAGGTTCTCACGCACTTTTCTTCCCGTAAAAAATACAACTCTATCCGGGCTACCTTACCTGAATTACGGAAAGTATTTTGGGTTAAGGTATTTAAGGGAGTTTATGAGAAAATACTTTATCATACATCCCAAGCTAGGCGCTTACTACAGAGTGGATTGATTAAAGAGGCGTCATTTTTAGAACGCTTGGTTTTTTCGGTAGAACAGGCGGCACAGATGGGAATTAAAGAACAAGTTGAAAGTATGAAGTTCCTGGAAGCTTACGGAAAAAATAGCCGGCATGGTCCTCGAGGGACTCTTTAGCCGGCCGTGATAGTGTACCACATTTTTAGAATTTTTTAACAATTTACTTATAAACTAAGAACTTAGGCAAACCATCTCGAAGCTCCTAATGAAGCTCTTTGAAGCTCGGAGACAATTAGAACCGAGCTTTTTTATTGGAAGATTATGAAGCAAGAATTATTACCTGAATATCGATGTGATTGCGGTAAACTATTATTTAAAGGCAAACTCGAATTATGTACAATTGAAATTAAATGTAAACGATGCGGAAAAATCAAACTTTTCCAAAAAATTAGCAAAGATTAAAAGACCTCGTTCTTGACAAATATTTAATGTTCTAATTTACTTAGAAGTAAGCAGTAAGACCTTCGAAGCTCCAGAAGCTCTTGAAGCTCAGGCGATTTTTTGCTTGGGCTGTTTTGTTGTTAAGAAAGAGTACTATGAAAAGACTTTTGTCCATTTTTAGTATTGTACTCACATGTGTGATTTTTTTAATTTTGTCAGCAACTTCAGTACAGGCAGCAGGGGAAAGATATTGGGTAGGCGGAATGGGTGATTGGTCAGACACCGACCATTGGGATGCTGACTCAGGCGGTGGCGGGGGAGATACCGTTCCCACTTCTTCAGACGATGTCTTTATAGATGCTCTTTCAGGGTTTGGGGGTGGGGGAACGATAACTTTAGATATTGGAGCAGATTGTCATAATTTCAGTTCAACTTCTGGTGATACATATTCCATAGCAGGGGGGAATGCTCTTGGTATATATGGTTCGGCAATTTTTGAAGCTGGAATTACACAAGGTGAAAGCACTCAGATTAACTTCTGGTCAATTTCGTCAGACGAAACAATAACTTCTAACGGAGCAAATCTTTTTAAAGTCGTTTTCCCAGGTTCAGGAGGTTGGACACTTTTAGACGACTTGACTGTTAATAGTAACCCAGCTTCAAGTGAGTGCTATATTTCTATCCAAAACGGAACCTTTGACGCTAATGACTTCAATGTAACATCTGGTGCATTTCCTTTCCACGCAAATACAGGAGCCGTCCCAACAGTTTATATGGGTTCAGGAACTTGGGAAGTTACTGGCAATAATAATGACGTTTGGGAAATAAATGAAAGTAATGGTGAGGTTGTAACAATTATTCCTGAAACCTCAACAATTAAACTTACTAATACAGAAGGGCACAAAATATTTGTCGGTGGCGGAAAAACTTACAACAATCTTTGGCTTGTAGGGACAGAATCGGGATATTCTATGGTTAAAGGTTCAAACACCTTTAACGACCTGAAGGTGGATACTCCACCACACACATTATTCTTTATAGAGGGGGAGACCACGACAGTTAATACCTTTACTGTTTCTGGAACTGCTGGAAGTTTAATCACAATAAATAGCGATGATAATGCAACCCAACACACCCTCTCCAAATCTTCAGGAGTAGTCAGTGGTGACTACCTTGATATAAGTAACTCTAACGCCTCTGGGGGGGCTACTTGGTATGCAGGAAGTAATTCAAACAACACCACAAACAATAACGGATGGATGTTTGAGGATGCACCCACTCCCTCACCAACTCAAACATCTAATCCAAGTGTAGCGGGAGATGTATCCGATGGCTTAGGCTGCGGAAGTCATGATTGCAGTAATATTACAACCACACGAAGATCTGCATCCACGGCCAATCCTGTATCAAACCCTTCTACGACACCTACAGCAACCGGAGTTCAATTGTTTGATATTGCCTTAACTATAGATAGTGCTGTGTTGGGTAAGTCCAGTGAGTTGGTAGCCAGAACCCAGTTTACCAGCTTTGGCACAGTGCCGACTCTGGTCAATATGGTTTACAGAATTGAGGATGCCGGAGGAAACAAAGTCTTTAGCGAAAATGATGAAGTAACCGTGGAAACAGAACAGCTGGTCACCAAAGAGTTTAAAAACCTGGAAATGAAGGGTGGGAAATACACACTAATTTTATCTACCACTTACGGGAACAATGTTACGGATGAATTCAGGCAGGCATTTGAGGTAAAAGGAATATCTTCAAATACCATCCGGATCATTTCGATTCCAATTATTGCCGGTTTAGTCGTGTTTGGTACATTCCTGTATATAAAACGTAAACAAAAGATGAGTAATTGACTCAGAAGCACTATATGAAAAATATATTAATAAAATCATTTACAAGGATAAAAAACGACAAATTCCTTACCGGAAGTCTGGTTTTATTTTGCGGTTCTCTTTTGGTTGGGGCAATTAATTACGTTTATCAGTTTTTAATGGCCAGAATGTTAACGGTGGCAGTTTACGGTGAGCTCCAATCCTTAATAACGATTTTTGCAGTTACCGGTGTTCTAACCGGTGCTATTTCAACAGTTTTGACAAAATATACGGCCGATTTTAAAGCCAACAATCGGACGGATAAAATATATTCCATCTTTCTTCTGTTTACAAAGAAAACCACGATTGTAGCCATAATATTTTTTGCATTCTTTGTTTTTTTAAGCGGATATATTGCGGGGTTTCTTAACATGACTTCTGTTATTCCTTTGATAATTATCGGTATATCTTTTATATTCGGTTTTTCAAGTTCGGTTAACTCGGGAATTCTCCGGGGACTTCAAAAATTTAAGGAGTTATCACTTGTTTCAATAACTTCTACTTTAATCAAGTTAATATTCGGAGTTTTGCTGGTTAAGTTGGGTTTTGCTATAAATGGAGCCGTCGGAGCCGTTAGTTTGGCGTCTTTGGTGGGTTATCTTATTTCTTTTTATCCCATAAAATTCTTATTTAAACTAAAAACGGTAAAAATAGAAACAAAAGAGATTCTCCGGTATTCTTTCCCCGTCTTTCTCACCCTGTTGTCCACAACCCTACTTTGCAGCGTAAATGTTATTTTGGTTAAGCATTTTTTTTCGGCTCAGACGGCAGGAGAGTTCGGGGCCTTAGTAGTTCTTAGTAATATCATTTTCTTCATGGTTGGACCGATTGCCGGGGTAATGTTCCCCATGGCCGCGGATGCCCACAGCAGTTTGGGTAATCCCGCCAAAATTCTTAAAAAAGCTATCTGTTTGGTAGTTTTTATTGGCCTGGCAATTGTCGGCTGTTATTTCGCAATTCCCGATTTAATAATTAAGGTTCTATTAGGCAGTAAATTCCTAATTATCGGCAAATATTTGGGCTGGGTTGGAGTTTCAATGTTTATTTATTCCTTGGTTTCTTTATTTTCAAGCTATTTCCTTTCGGTAGGAAGATTAAAAGGGGCGTATTTGGTAGGCGTTGGAGCGTTATTACAAATTGTTTTAATAACGGTTTTTCACTCTGATTTATGGCAAATCATATGGATTATGAATATTGTGATGTTTCTGACATTACTGCTCCTTATTTCCTATTTTATAAAAATTTATTACATATGCGCAAAAAATTAATATCAATTATTGTTCCGGTTTTCAATGAAGAGAAAAACATTCCCCTTCTTTGTTATGAATTATTTAAAACCCTCAAAAAATTACAAAATAAATACGATTATGAAATTATATTTGTTGATGACGGGAGCGCGGACAAAAGTCAGGAAATCCTGGAAAGCTTAGCCGGTGAAAACAAAAAAATTAAATATATTCAGTTCTCCCGCAATTTCGGTAAGGAGATAGCTACCTCCGCCGGTATTCATAAAGCCAAAGGGGATGCGGCCATTATGATTGATGCGGATCTGCAGCACCCGCCGGAGCTGATCCCGTTATTTTTAAAGAAATGGGAAGCTGGCGCGGATATGGTCGTTGGGGTTAGAAAAAATAATAACCATGAAGCATTTCTTAAAAGAATTTGTTCTTTTTTGTTTTACAAAACAATGAATAAAATTAGTAAAACACATATCACTCCAAATGCCACAGATTACAGGTTACTGGATAAAAAAGTAGTTAAAGAATTTAACCGATTTACCGAAAGAAGCAGGATTACCCGCGGACTTTTGGATTGGCTGGGATTCAAAAAAGAATTTATCTATTTTAATCCGGGTGTCAGAAAATCAGGAAAAGCAAAATATAGTTACCTAAAACTAACAAAGCTAGCCTTTGCTACTTTTGTTAACCATAGCTTATTCCCATTAAAATTCGCCGGCTATCTGGGAATCATTACTACTCCCCTCGCCGGCCTCACGGGACTGTTCATTTTGGTGGAGAAGTATTTTTTAAAGGATCCTTTGGGTCTTAATTTTACCGGTCCGGCCATGCTTGCAGTACTTCTCATTTTCCTAATTGGAATTGTCTTGATATGTTTGGGACTAATTGCTCTTTATATCGCAGAAATCCAGAGTGAAGTAATGAACAGACCGATGTATGTAATCAGAAAGACAGGAAATATAAATGGATAAAATTAAAAAAATATTATGGTTTACATGGAAGGACAGAAAACACCCATTAGCGGGCGGGGCTGAACTGGTTAATGAAGAGATAGCCAAGAGGCTTGTGCGAGACGGCCACCAAGTTATCATTCTGACTGCAGGGTTTCACGGAGGTAAATCAGAGGAAGAAATCGCTGTCCAATGCAATCCCGATTTGAAAATTGAAAATTGCAAATTGAAAATTATTAGGCTAGGTAGCCGCTATACGGTCTATTGGCAGGCTTACAAATATTACAAAAAGAATTTAGCCGGCTGGGCAGATCTGGTAATTGATGAAGTAAACACGATTCCATTTTTTGCAAAGTTTTACACAAAGGAAAAAAATATTCTTTTCATTCATCAACTTTGCAGAGAGATTTGGTTTTATCAGATGTCTTTTCCATTGAATATATTTGGTTACATCCTTGAGCCTTTATATCTATGGTTACTAAGAGATCGAAAAGTCATAACAGTTTCTGAAAGCTCCAAAAAAGATTTATTAAAAAATGGTTTTAAAGCAGAAAATATCCGGCTAATCAGCGAGGGGATAGAGATTGAGCCAATCAATGATTTAAAAGATGTTATCAAATTTGAAAAACCGACTATTTTAGCCCTTGGTGCCATCAAAACTATGAAAAGAACCGACCATATCATCAGGGCCTTTGAAATCTGCAAAGTTACGGTGTCGAACTTACAGTTGCTAGTGGCTGGCTCTAGCGAGGGGAAATACGGAGCTAAAGTTTTGAAGATGATAGAAAAAAGTAAATATATAGATTCTATAAATTTTTTAGGTAAGGTAAGTAAAGAAAAGAAAATAGAATTAATGCAAAAAGCGCACTTGCTTGTCGTCACCTCGGTCAAGGAGGGTTGGGGGCTAGTTGTTACAGAGGCAAATAGTCAGGGTACTCCTGCTGTTGTTTATGGTGTGGATGGTCTGCGTGATGCGGTGAAGAATAATCAAACAGGGTTAGTTTGTGGTCAAAATACTCCGGAAAATATGGATAAAAAAATCGTTAATTTATTGAATAATAAAGAAAAATACCAAACTTTAAGAATCAATGCTTGGCAATGGAGTAAGGAGATAAATTTCGAAAATTCATATAAACAATTTGTATCAATAATCAATGAATCATAAACCATTAGTTTCCGTAATAATACCAACTAAGAATTCTTCGAGAACCCTGGATGCTTGTTTGAGGTCTATAAAAAATCAAACATATAAAAACCCCAGTGAGGAAAATAATTCTCACGGGGCAAGTATTGAAATAATAGTGGTAGATAACAACTCGACAGATAATACAAAAGAAATTGCCAAGAAATATACAAACAAAGTTTTTAACAAGGGACCTGAAAGATCAGCACAAGTAAATTTTGGAGTTGAGCATGCCAGTGGAAATTTTGTTTATAAAGTAGATTCAGATTTTGTTTTAGATAAGGAAGTCATTGAACAATGCGTGAAAAAAGCAAGCGAAGGATTTGATGCGGTTGTGGTTCATAATTCTCCCGATGTAAGAGTGTCTTGGATAGCCAGGGTCAGAAAGTTTGAAGTGGATATGTACAAATATGACATAACATTTTCATCAGCAAGGTTTGTTAAGAAAGAAGTTTATAAAATAATCGGCGGATTAAATGAAATGATAACAGCGGGGGAGGATTTTGATTTTCAGAACAAATTGAACCGAAACGGTTTCAAAACGGGATTTATTGATGCAGAGGCGCTGCATCTGGGAGAACCCAGAAGTTTCTGGAAACATATGAAAAAATATTACGATTATGGAAAGGATTTTGTAAGATACGAGCAGGAAAATAAAAGCGAGTCAAGAAAGCAACTTACATTTTTCAGAGATGTATATTTGAAAAACTGGAAGAAGTTTATTTATCATCCTGTAATAGGAATAATATTTATTATTTACAATACTTTTAAATATGGCTTTGGCGGAGCTGGGTATTTAGTACGTAAAATTACATAAAATGAATAAAAATTTGCAAATTTTATATAACCAAGCAGTAATTTATAACCATAAAAATATTTATAGCTTGTTGGAAAATAATAAACAGGCGGTCTTTTTAGATTTGGGGTGCGATGATGGAGTGTTGACAATGAAATTGGCGCACAAAATAGAGACAAACAATATCCACGGAGTGGAAATTGTTAGAGAAAAAGTTAAATTAGCTGCGCGGAGGGGCATAAAAGTTAAAAAATTTGATTTGAATAATAAGTTTGATTTTAGGAATAACTTTTTTGATGTGATTCATGCCAATCAAGTGATTGAGCATTTATATGATTCTGATAATTTTCTTTCTGAAATATATAGAATATTAAAACCAGGTGGTTATGTCGTTATAAGCACTGAAAATGCAAGTAGTTGGGAAAATGTTTTCGCCAGTATTTTAGGTTGGCAAATATTTTCATTAACCAACTTCTCTAGTAAAAAATGGGCAATTGGTAACCCTTACTCAATATATAGAGAGGTTGAAAAGAATTTGGGATCATGGAAGCATATCAGAATTTATAATATTAGAGGGCTAAAAGAATATTTTGAAGCCTTTGGATTTAAAGTAGAGGCCATTCGCGGCGCCGGGTATTTTCCACTACCTGGATTTCTTGGAAATATTGATAAAACTCACTGTCATTTTATGACCTTTAAAGTTAGAAAAATATGAAAAAATATTTAATTTTATTATCAATCATCTCGTTTGTTTTAATTGGTGCTGGTTGTATATATAAGCTATTAACGATGCCGCAAGTAAACAACAAGCCCATTGGAACTAATACAGGGCCAAATGTCGTTGCTGTGGCGAGTCCTTCCTCCGCTCTTTCAGCTTTGGATTTGTATGACGACGCAGTGCCATTATTAGATTGTGATTCCATTGACGGTTGGACGTTGGATACCAATGGGATAGGAACCGGCAGTGTTGATAATGGAACAATAAAATATGTTCGTACTGTATATAAGGCACGGGCGTATAGTTCAGTTTTGAGCTACACATTTCCAACCATAATGGACTTCACCGAGAAGAAAATATTGAAATTTGATTATAAATGGGCGAATTCTTCCAATCAATTATCTTTAAAATTAGTAAGTAGCTCCGGGAAGGACATGGGGGGTGGTTTAATTGGAAAAGATGTTGAACCCAATGTTTGGCATTCAGCAGTTGTATCGTTGGTAGGGATGGAGTTTGCCAATATAAATAAATTATATATTGGAAACGCTGGAGATGATTATCCAGGCTGGGTTGACGGTGAGATGACTACTTTGTGGATAGATAATATTAGATATATTAAACCGGGAAAAAATATTTTTGGGAACAATATAGTAATTCAGTTTGATGATGGGTATATGGATAATTATACTAATGCCTTTCCATTATTTCAAAGGTATAACAAAGTGGCAACAGTAGGAATGATAACGGGTTTAATAGGTGGTCAATTGACAGGAAAAGATATGTTGACCGCAGCACAGTTGCGAGAAATGTCTGCGGATGGCTGGGAAATAGCTTCACATACCGTTTCTCATACAAGTATGGAAACGAATAATGAAAGTACTATAAATAATCAAATGGGTGATTCGTTGAAAGCGTTGCAAGCACTGGGATTAACCGTAAAACACTTTATTTATCCTTTTACACGTTATGGGCCATTGTCGCGCACGATATCTTCTAAATATTATGAAAGTGCGTCTATTGGCCAACCGCCCTATCAAAATTTGTTGGGTGGAATCGAAACAGCATATGGAGCTACTGATAAATTATTGCTAAGAAGGATGCCCATTGGTAAAACAACAACAATTAAATCGGTTAAGTCCTGGGTAGAGGATTCCATGAGATATCAGACGCTATTGATTTTATATTTTCACGACATAAATGATTTAGGCGGAAATAACTCTTGGACACCCGCCAATTTAGAATTATTACTGAAATGGTTAAACGAAAAAGGCATAAGAACAATGACAACAACTCAGGCAGTAAACCATTACGGTTTATAAAAACATGTAAACCTTTTTGGGTTTGGAGGCACCAGATATTTAATAGGTAAAAAATATGAAAATTGCTTTTTACATGACAACAATTCTAGAGCACGGGGGTGGTATAGAAAATTATTTAATTGAAGTAGCAAGAAATCTTTCAGCATCTAATAATATAGAAATAGATATTATTACAATGGATAATAAGTTCACCTTGAAAATAATTAGTATGTTGTCTCTATTTTATTGCAGAAAAATAGATAAAAATCTTGTTTTCAAAGAATCTTTAGAAAAAATAAAACAAAGATTGGGGAAAGCCCGCTATTATAAATGCAATTCATTTAAAGAGTTAGAAATTAAGCTAAATGAATATGAAGTAATTTATTCGAAGGGCGAACTTTTGGAAGCATTTGTCTTCAAATTTATAATTAGATATCGAAGATTACCGCCGATTATATTTTGTTGTGGCACACCAATCTATTATCAAATAACAAAATCAATTCAATCAAAATTACACAATATTTTTTACAACAGTTTTGTTTATAAATTTTTAGCGAGTGGCGTTAAAATATTTCATGTCAAAAATTCCATTGATGAAGTGAAATTGATAAAGCTTTTCCCTACTAAAAAAATTTATAAAATTTATAATCCCCATGATGTTGATCGTTACATTCAAACAGCAGAAAAGCACGAATTTAATTTTAATTGGGATAGAGATAAATACAATGTTTTTTGGGCAGGGAGATTGGTGGAGCAGAAAGGGGTTGATGAGTTGATTAAAATAATTGATGAGATAAATAGAATGGAATATAAGGATAAAATTGTTTGGAATGTTGCTGGTGACGGTATAGAAAAATTGAAAATTTTGGCTCTATGCAATAGATGGGATAACGTCAATTATTTTGGTCACGTAGCAAATAACTATATGCCAAGCATTTATAAAAATAATAATTTATTTATTAGTACATCAAAATGGGAGGGCTGCCCAAACAATATACAGGAAGCCCAGGCAATGAATTTACCCGTTATCTCGTACGATATTAGTGGTTGCAATGACATTATTAGAAATAATGAAAATGGAATTTTAGTCGAAGATATAAATAGTTTCGTAGCCGAAATTAAAAATTTTGTTAATCGCAAATATCTTTTTCAAAACATTTCAAAAAAATATGAAGAATTATTTAAACCAGAAATTATTTATAAAAATCTGGTAAGTATGTTTAAAGAATATGAAAGAAAAGATTAGATTTTTTATATCACCATATTTTCTATCTAGGTTTTACAGATTACAGAGCATCAAAAGAATAGTAAAAAAATATAAAATTTTTGGAACGGTGCTTGACATCGGCTGTGGTTCAAAACCATACAGAAGTTTGTTTGACAATATTAAAGAATACAGAGGAATTGATTTTAAGGACTATTCAGTTAATAAAGATTTTCCAGCCGGAAAGCCAGATTATTATTTTAGTGATAAGTATATTAAAACATTGACACTACCTTTTAAAAATGAAAGCTTTGATAATGTGGTGGCTTTCCAGGTTTTAGAACATCATCCAAACCCTCAAAAACTGATTAATGAAATGTTTAGAATTGTTAAGAATAAGGGATATATACTTTTAACAACCCCTTTTCTGGGGGGAATCCATGAAGAACCTAATGATTACCAAAGGTTTACCAAATACGGCTTAATAGAGTTATTCAAACTTTATAAATGTGAGCTTTTAGAAATTATAAAACAAGGTTCGTTATTCTCTACAATCTCTATGCTTTTGAATGAATCTTTAAATAGTTTTGCGGCCAAGAACAAGTTCTTTTATTTCATCAGCGTTTTAATTTATCTACCATTCTTTTTATTTTCTTATATAAGTTTTTTTTTAGACATGATTTTCAAGTCAGATAAAATATTTTTTAATTATTTAATTTTGGTTAAAAAGTAAAAAATTAATAGAAATACTTAATTTTTAAATTTATGTGTGATGTTAATTGTATAAATTGGGGCATCGAAAATATCAGAAGAGAAGAAGTTGAAAATAAAAAGATATGCGAAGTTGGTTCGTATAATGTAAATGGCAGTTTTCGAGACATTGTAGAGAGTTTTAAGCCATTTGAATATATAGGTATAGACATTGAAGCCGGACCAGGAGTAGATATTATTTGTTCTGCTGATAATTTAGTAAAAAAATTTGACGAAGATAGATTTGATATGGTTATAACAACTTGTGTTTTTGAACATATCCGAAATTGGAAAATTTCTATTTCTAATATAAAAAGAGTTACAAAACCAGGTGGAATAATTTTATTCGTAGTCCCTTCTAGATGGCAGTTACATTCTTATCCCTATGATTTTTGGCGATATAGTAAAGATGATATAAAAAATATTTTTACCGATTGTAAAATTTTAAAAATAGAAGAAAGGAGAACGGATGCCAATCATTGTTGTGTATTTGCGAAGATTAAAAAGCCTTTAGAATTTTTGAGGCAAGATTTATCAAATTATAAACTATTTTCTGTAATTGCTAATAAAAGAATTATTAATTTTGAAGATAAATATTTTAAACACCTAAACTATAAAATTTTATGGTTGAAAACTAAAATAAAAGGAGCTGTTTATAGAATAAGCAGATTTTTATTGTCCAGGTAAACAAAAAACATACAGATTCGATTAAATAAATATGAATAAAATTATTTTTATTAGTTATGGTGAGCCTATGGCCAGTTCTCGATATAGGGCTGAACAGTATTATTATAAAATGAATAATAATTCATCAAAAGATTTCTTTGTTGAGTATTACACAATCTATCCCAAAAATATCAAAAGCTTTTTCTCCCTACCGTTAATGTTTCTTAAAAAAATTTTCTCTTTATACAAATGTATTAAATTTGATATTGTTTTTTTGCAGAGAAATCCCGTAAATTTTCTAAGCCCATTTTATGAAATGTTTATAAAATATATTTTGCGAAAGAAAATAATATTTGATTTTGATGATAGTTTATGGGTATTGAAGGGGAAATATGATAAAAGAGTCGAGAGAATAATAAGCCTATCTGATTTGGTTATTGTTGGTAATAAATTTCTGTATGATTATGCAATTAAATTTAATAACAACGTGCATATTTTGAATACAGTTATTGATACAAAAAAATGTAATTCTAAAAATAGATTAAAGAATGAAAAAATTGGTAATCGTCTGGGCATTTGCTGGATTGGTTCCAAATCTACAACTGATAATCTTAACATGTTAGAACCTGTATTTGTTAAAATTAAAGAAAAGTATGGGGGGAAATTAGATATATTTATTGTTTCTGATGAAAGACCTGGGTTTGAATTTTTCAATGAATATAATTATATAAAATGGTCAAAGGAAACAGAGCACAGCATTTTGTTAAAATCGGATATCGGCATTATGCCATTGGCGGATTCAATAATTAATAAAGGAAAATGCGGATTTAAATTAATACAATATGGCGCTTACGAATTGGCCTCTATTGCTACACCAATAGGAATCAATAAAGAGATTATTCGTGAAGGGGTTAATGGCTTTTTAGTCAGCAGCGAACAAGGTTGGATTTATAAATTAAGCTATCTTATTGATAACCCATTTGTTTTAAACAAAATGAAAATAAAATCTAGAAAAATTATCGAGGATCATTATTCTTTAGACATTGTTTTTGATAGATTCTTAGCATTAATTGCTTTACTGTTAAATTAAAACACTATCATTAATTTTAAAATATATGTCACGAATATATTTATTTAAAAACTACATTTCTAACCGTTTTAAGGATCGCACTGATTTTTCTGAGAAAAAATTGAAGTTAGAGTTTAATTCCTACGATAGAAATTATCAAGAGTACTTGCCCAAAAATAAAAACGCTAATATTTTAGAAATCGGATTTGGTACGGGCTATTATCTTAAATACTTATTGGCGAAAGGCTACAAAGATATTTATGGCATTGAATTATCCGATGGAGAAACGGAATTTGTTAAAAATAAAATTTTTAATAAGGTAGAGTGTGTTGAAAGCACAGAAGTTTTTTTAAATCAGCATCAAAGTAAATATGACTTCATTTATATGTCACAGGTTTTAGAACATATTCCTAAAGAAAATACAATTAATCTGCTAAATAAAATTAAAAAATCGCTTAAAAATGAAGGAACGTTAATTATTAATACACCGAATATTAAGAACCCCTTTAATATTTACGTATTGGGTGCTGATTTTACTCATGAATTTATATTTAGTCCAGAATCGTTAAGTCAGGTTTGTAAGGTTGCTGATTTTTCTAATATAAAAATTTTTCCGTTTAGAGAAGAAAATATTAGTTGGCACGGGAAGATAACAAATATAATATCTCCAATAATGTATTTTTTAATAAAGATTTTCACGGGTTTAAATAGATGTTACCTTAGCCCTTCCAATATCTATTCGGCAAATATTTATTGCATATGCAAAAAATAAGTAGTTTTATTAAACAATATTGGCATTTATTTTTGCTGTCAATAATCAGTTTTATTTCGCACTGGTATGTTTTTTTTGATAATAAAATTTTAAATGCTGGCGATTGGGTATATGTTCCCTTTTCTTTACTGAAACAATTGATTGGTTATAGTTTATGGAATTCTTACAACAATTTGGGAACAATTATACCCTTTGCGCCAAATATGGTTTTTTATTGGTTTGCGAGTATTTTGGCAAATATCTTACCGTTTTATTCTTGGGACATTTTTACCCGCTTATTTTTTCTTGTTCCTATGGTTTTTTTAACACCCTTATTTTCTTTCTTACTATTTAGGAAAATTTTTAAAAGTGATTTAATTGCCTTTTATAGTGCTTGTATCTATTCATTAAATACCTTCTTTCTTAAACTTCAACTTGATAATATAACCTACGCTTTTATCTGGTGGATTTTGCCTGCATTGTTTTTAAGCATTCTAAATTATTTAGAAACCAAAAGGAATACATATTTAATTTACAATGCACTGCTTGTTTTTTTGGGATTTGTTTATGAATTAAGAATAATGATTTTAGTTCTAGTGTTTTTATCTTTGTTTCAGATTATTTATTTGCTTTTATACGACGAGTCTTTAAAAGTAAGAATTAAAAATAGTTTTTATATTCTAATCAGTTTATTCTTGGGAATTTTAGGACATGCTTTTTGGCTTATCCCCTTAAAATATGGCAATATTCGTGACGAAGTAATGAGTAAAGCCGCTGCTTCTCCCTTTGCCTCCTTTTACGACATCTTAGACGCTTTTACCTTGCATATGTATAGCTGGTCGCATAACATAGTTTTAGAGTCTTTTATTAGACAACCAATAGAATTCAGACATTTTTTAATTCCACTATTTGCCATAATAGGTGTAATTAGTTTCAGGACACTATTTAAAAGAAAAAAAGATACACTATATTTTATATTTTTCGCTATCTCCTTAATTTTTTGTATATTCTTAGGAAAACAGGCATTTGAACCGTTCAAAGGCTTTTATGGTTGGGCTTTTTACAATGTCCCACTATTTAATTTATATAGAGAAAGCTCAAAATTCTTTATATTGATTGCTCTTTCACTCGCCTTCTTTTTTGGATCCGGATTATTTTATGTTTATCAGTTAATCAAGAATTACAATAAAAAATTGGTGGTCTTTGTTGTAGCATTCATTCTGTTTTTTTCCTCCATTTTTAATTTACAGCATTTTATCGATCAGAAGATTGGTGGCATGGTTAAAGGAATAACAATTAATGACGATTACCTTAAACTTGAACAAAAACTGTCTACTGATCCTAGGTTTTATAGAATTCTATGGATGCCAATCAAACCAAGATTCGGTTTTTTTTCCGAACAACACCCCCTTCTATCCGCTATTGGTTTAACAATAATATTTAAAGATATGACTCGTTTTACTCTTTTCGATAGAAGTTTTCCTGTTTATTCCCAATTATTATTTTTACTTCAACAGAATTACTCCGAGCAATTATTAAATAATATGGCTGTTAAATATGTAATTCTTCCCATAACTGAGCAAAGAGATAAAAAAATATCCATTACAAAAACTCAAACTGTTAATGCAATTTATGAGCACTATGGTGAAGAGAAATCTTTTATAGATGAATTAGACAAAATATCATATTTGGAAAAAATTAATATTGGCACAAGCGAGCTGGTGGTTTATGAAAATGAAAATTATAAAGAGCACATATATAGTGATAGTGGACTTAATTATTATCAAACTAATGCCGGTGAATTTGGTGATTTTAGCCAAAATCAAAATCTCTATTTAAATTCTGATATAAAGAAAAATAACTATCTGCTGGATAAACTTGATAATATTATTGTCCCGATAGAAGCAGATCCAAAGATCGTTGCCGAAATGAAGTTGGCAGTAGATAACGCAACAGTCGCCAAAGAAAAAAAGAAACTGCAAAGCGATCTGAATTTATATACCGGCAATTTATTCCTTAAGGACTATAAATTAAATATCCCCGTTAAGGCAGTCTACAAAATATATCTGAAACAGGATAGCGTTTTGGCCAACAACAAAAATATCGGTATTCAAATTGCTGGTGGAGTATTGCAAAAAAACGTATGGGGTGCGGATAAAGAGGGATGGGACTATTTTAATCAAATAGAGCTGGAGGGGGGAGAGTATGGTTTCAAGGTTTATGTGGGTAGTTCCCCACTTGATGCCATAAACTCCGGTGATATTGTCCTTTCGGCGGAAGATTTGGCTGAACCGATTAAGACACCCCAACTGGAATATAAACAGATTAACCCGACTAAATATCTTGTTAATGTCCAAGGAGCCACAGAGTCTTTCCCCTTAATCTTTTCCGAGAGCTTTCATGCCGGTTGGAAAGTATATGTAGAGCCGGCCTTGGCCGGTTCAGGGTCTGGGAAGTTTGTCAGCGAAAACAATCAAGGTACCATTCAGAACGACAATATAATCACTGATAAGTTTTACGATCTTTTGTTTAGAAAGCCTGTACTAAACGATAAGCATTTTCTCATCAACGGTTTTGCCAATTCCTGGTGGATGGACTTAACCGGGTTGGAAAAACAGGGGAAAATTTCTAAAAATACGGACGGAACCTATGACTTTGCTGTATATATTGAGTTTTTACCCCAGCAATTTTTCTATATTGGCCTACTAATTTCAAGTATAACTCTGTTGGGTTGTTTAGGATACTTAGTATACGATTGGAAAAAGAATCGGCTCAAAAGAAGCCACTTAATTACTGATTGATTTTATCTTTCACTTTACTATAATATAAACGTCTATGTCTCTAAAATAAACATAGATAATAAAGGCTCAGAGGCTCTTGAAGCCCAGGCAATTTTGTCTGGGCCTTTTTTTGGAAATGAATAAAAGTATTGACAAAAAATTGGTTATTATTTTAGTTGGTGTATTGGTTCTATGTGGGACTATCGCCATAGCCAAATTTTATATTATTCCCAAAATGAACCCCAACATTTTGGGTGTGGAAAATAAGCAGTTGGCCGCATCGGATCAGTCGGACTTTTCCCTGAATAGCAGCAGCTATAAGTCCGATGACATTACGGTTATAAGTAATTTCGAAAAGAATGAAGATGTTGCCTGGCAGGGTAATGGAGTATTGGATGAGAAGATTTATTACGAGGGAGTAAGAAGTATGGGGCTTATAAGCGTTGATCGCAAAGCCGCTTCAATTACATTGGAAAAGGTACTGGACTTAACTAATATGAAGCAAATTGAATTTATGCTGCATGTTACCGATGCCGAAGCGTATGAAACGGTAATAATAGACTTCGGTGATTTGGAGCTTAAAAATTATTACCGCTACACTCTGTCAAATTTAAGAAACGGCTGGAATCTAATTAGAATCCCCAAAGAGAAATTTATTCCGGCGAAAGTTAAAGACAGTACTTTTGATTGGCCTAATATCGAAAAAGTCAGATTTTATTCACTGTCACGGCCGGCCTCAATATTTTTAACAAGATTAGACATGCTTAGAAGCATTAACTATCCAGACAGTTTCCTTACAGGCTGGAGAGCCAATCTGCCCGAAACGCTTTTAAGCTTGTATGAACGCTTTGGAACCATGAAGCTTATGGCCCGTAGTATTGGAGGTAGTGTTGCCACAATTAAAAACATAGAGGATATTAATAACTTTGATTATTCCGCTTCCGTCTCCCCTCAAACAGTGGGCCGCGTGGGCCTGTTTGTCAGGGGAGATTATTTAAAAGGTAATGGGTATTACTTTTTACTTGGCGGGGAGAAGAAAAATACCTGGTTTATTATAAAAAAGAATATAAAAGGATGGACTCCTACCGCGGATATAGTTCAGGGAAGTTTGGACAATGTTGTTTTTGCCAAAGACAAAGATTATTGGCTTAGAGTTAAAGGTAAGGGAAATTTAATGGAATTTTATTTTTCATTTGATGGCCAACAATACGAAAAATTAGGAGAGCTCAATGACGATGAATTTAGGGGGGGCGGAGTAGGAATTGCCGTTCTCGACGGTAATTGGAGTCTCTTTGACAACTTTCAATTCATAAAAAATTAATATGGAGAAAAGTACCAAATCCGGTAATGGAGCCCCCCCGACCTTACTCAGGGGGTATCATGGCAGGTTTGTGGGTAATAAAGTGCCGGAAGGGCCTGCAAAGCCTGAATCTTCAGAGAAAAATATTTTCAAAATCTTTCTAAATATCGTCGAAGGGCTCAATACGAATTTCAAGGAAAATATTATCAAAACAGCAATAGTTTTTGTAATTCTGGCAACGGTTTATCTTTTGTCCGGCAATATCTTTTTATCATTTATTATCGGTGTAGCTCTGGGTATTTTATTATTGGGCTGGGACAGCAGGGTTTTTATCGGCTTCGGTTTGGTTTTTTTAATAGCCTGTCCGTTTTTGCTGGCTTTTGAAAAAAAGACAACAGCAGAGCAAATGGCAGTTTATGCATATTACATGCTGGCTCTTGGCGTAATTATGCAAATACTCATATATTTTAAGGATACTGTATTTTCAGAAAAGAAGGCTGTAAATGCTAATTGTCCAAAGCCGGTAGAACTCTGGAGTAAGAAGAAAAAGTTAATATATTTGACAGGGACGGTATTTTTAGTCTTTTCTCTATTTGCAGGGTTTTTTTCCTTCCTGTATTTTAAAATTGAAAATAAACTAAACGAAAATAATAAATTGATAAGTAGCCTAATGGATACCCGTGTGCAAGATAACCCCCAGGTGGAAGGAGTATCTACAGAAAAACTTCCGGGAATCAATGACCCTAAAAACGTTAAAATATCGGTTGAAAACACAACGGGGGAAGAAGGCCTGGAAGTAAAAGTAGCCAATGAGTATAAAAAGCTTAATTATTTAAATGTTAGTTCTTCAAAAACCGATACGGCGCTTAGTCAAGGTACTTATATTCAATATTGCACTATCTGTTCCGTTTATGTTTCAGAATTGTCATCTGTCCTTCTAAATCAATCAGAACTACTAATTATCGAAAATCCGGATTTGGTTGACGAAATTATAATTAAGTTGGGAACGGATCAGGTTACTATCGAAAATAGCGAATTTAACATCTCCATTCTAAATGGCTCCACGGTCTCGGGTGTTGCCAAAAATTTACAGACTAAAATGATTGAGCAGGGATTTAATGTAACCAAAGTTGGTGATGCTGATAAAAATGATTACACGACAACAATTATCAAATATTCTCCGGACAATCTTGAAAAGGCAAATATCATTAAAGAATATTTATCTATTAGATTTAATAATCTTATGATGCTTGAAGATCCAAAATTACTAACCAATATAGAAATCGTATTAGGCAACCAATAATTACATGTTTTTGTTTTTAGTGATTGCCGCTCTAATCCTCTGGCAGATGCTTCTTCCGGGTTATGTGCTGACACTCGACATGGTCTTTACCCCCCAAATTAAAGTGGTTTTATCCGGCAGCAGCTATCTTAATTCTTTACCGATACACTATTTGATTCAACTTTTAAGCGTATTCCTTCCAATTTGGATAATTCAGAAAATTATCCTGTTTATCTTATTTTTTTGTTTAGGCTATTTACCGTATCGATTTTTGCCTTTGCCAAAAAATAACACTGTCCGTTTATTCTCCGCCCTGGTCTATATTGCCAATCCTTTTGTGTACTCGCGTTTACTGGCAGGACAATGGACCCATCTGATGGCTTATGCCCTACTGCCTGTTTTTATCCACTTCCTCTTTAAGTTCACTAAGTTGCCCGGTTTTAAGTTAGGCGTTAAATTATTTTCCGTGGTAATTCTGATCAGTCTATTCTCGCTTCATTTTTTTGTCATGGTTGTCTTGATCATGGCCGTTTGGTTTTTCTGTCATTTTGTCAAATATTTTATTACCAAAAAATACGTTTTATTAAAATTAACGTTAAAGAATCTGATACTGGCCGTGTTGTTGTTTTTGGTTTTAAGCGCTTATTGGTTAATTCCCAGAATAATAAACACCCAGCCTTTTGAAAATAGGTTTGATATCACGCACTGGCAGGCCTTTGCCGCCAGTGGCCACAATGGGATTGGTACAACCCTAAATGTACTATCTTTAAACGGATTTTGGGGTGAGGGTCAGCCCTGGTCAAAACAATTTGCCTGGCCTCAGGATTATCCGATATTTTGGATTGCTATTGGTTTGGTCTGGCTGCTCGCCTTGACCGGAGTGATTAATGGTTTTAAAAGTAAGAAAACAAGACTAATTACAACGTTTTTTGTAATTTTAGGAATTCTTTCTTTTATATTTTCTACAGGGGCAGGAGAAACAATATTTAGAAATATTAATATTTGGATGTATGAAAGTATTTCTTTTTGGCGAGGTTTTAGGGACAGTCAGAAATTTAGCGGTTTACTGGCTTTGAGTTATGTGGTTTTGTCGGGATACGGAGTAAATGCAATTGTTAAATTTTTAAATAAAAAGAAAGGGCTATCTAACTACGTTCGTGTATTAATATTTCTAATTCCTATCTTGTTGGGCTTTTTGATGTGGGGAGGTTTTAAAAAGCAGCTTCGGTCTGTTTGGTATCCGGAGGTTTGGGACAAAGCAAAAGACGTTATTTTGGCTGACAGTTCGGATTACAAGGTATTATTTTTACCTTGGCATGGCTATTTATCTTTGAATTTTAACAATAATTTATTAATAGGTAACCCCGCTAAAGGCTTTTTCGGGGAAAAAGCCATTGTCAGCAGAAGCGTTGAAATCAAAGAGCTTTATGATCAGGAGATTGACCCTGAGTATAAAAATCTGGATAAAGTTGTCAGGGGTAACGCTTCTTTGACTTCAGATCAAACTATAGATTTTCTTATTAAACAAAATATTAAATATATTGTATTTTTTCAAGATTTAAACAGCGTTGATAACTTAAAATACGGATTTTTAGCCTCCTCTAATCTAAAAGAGAAAATTACAGATAAACAGTTGATAATGTATGAAATTACATCTGATTAAGATTGGGTAGCGTTGTATTTTGTAATTATTTAATATACTCAATATAATTATATTAACGAAGCTCCCGAAGCTCAAACATTCTTTGTTTGAGCTTTTTTATTTCCTTATTGCAAGGAAGGTATAGAAAGGACGGTAAAATGCGAAAATTATTAAGAGAAGGTGTGTCGCCCCGTAGCAATACAGCCATAATTATTGGTTTTATTGTTGTGTTTAATGAATAAAGCAAAAGTATTAGCGTTTTTCATAGGAGTGTCTTTATGTGTGGGCTTTTTTGTTTTTGCTTCATCTGTTGAGGCTGATTTTCCGCTTATTAATGATGAGGGTTTGATTGATTATTATAGTTTTGAAGGGAATTCAAATGACCTGAAAGGGTTGCTTAATGGTAGTGATACGGGTATTGCTTATTCATCTTTTGAGGGGAAGTTTGGGCAATATATGAGGAGTGCCGGTGCTGTGGGCGATGGTGTTAATCTTGGAAATGATTCTTCTCTTGATTTTACTTCTGGTGATTTTTCGTTTAATTTTTGGATCAACCCTACTCCTTCTGTTGATAATTTGACTATTTTTGCTCGGGGGCTTTGGCAGACTGACGGCTATTATTGTGCCCTTAAATATATTTCCGGAGCTTATGATATAGAGTTTGTTACCAATCAAGGCGCTCCTAGCCCGGCATCTCAATTTACGACTGGGAATTCCCATTTTTACGCAGGTGAGTGGACAATGGTTAGTGTAACTCGTACCGGTAGTGTTGTTAAAATTTATTATAATGGAGTGGAATCTGGTTATTCTAACCAACCAGCAGTTGTTAATCCTACTAGTGGCTCAAGGAATTTTTATATTTCACGGTATTTTGATACGGGATACGAGAATAATTCTAAGTTTGATGATTTCGCAATTTTTAATAGGGTTTTGACTTCTGCTGATATAGAGAGTCTTTATAATAATACTTTTCCTACTCCCACACCTACACCTACTCCCACACCCACACCTACTCCTCCTACTACATCTACTTCTGCCGGTGATGGTGGAGGTGGAGGAGGTAGTGCCAGTGCTCCGGTTTGTAATGACAGCAAACCGGGCAGTGCACCGACACTTCTTAGTGCATCAGCGGGAACCAATAGCGTTACCCTGACATGGTCCAAAGCTACAAATCCGGTCACTAAGTACCTTATTGCTTACGGAACCACCTCAGAGGCCATGCAATACGGAAATCCCAGTGTTGGGGAAGCCAATACCACTTTCTATACGGTTGGTAGCCTCTTAGGTGGCACAACATATTATTTCAAAGTAAAAGCCATTAATGATTGTATGCCGGGGGACTTTTCAAACGTCTTGTCCGCGGTCTCAACCGGCGCTGTAATAACCACCATTGGTCCGGTTGAAGGCTTTGCCCCGGTATCGGAAATTCCCGGCAATCTTTTTGATATTGCCTTAACTATAGATAGTACCGTACTGGGTGCCTCAAGCGAATTGATTGCCAGGACCCAATTTACCAGCTTTGGCACAGTGCCGACTTTGGTCAATATGGTGTACAGAATTGAGGATGCCAGTGGCAAGGAAGTCTTTAGCGAAAACGGGGAAGTGACCGTAGAGACGGAAAAAACCGTCACCAAAGAGTTTAAAAGTTTAACCTTGGGAAAGGGAAAATACACACTGATTATATCCACCACCTACGGAAACAATGTTCAGGATGAATTCAGGCAGGCATTTGAAGTAAAGGGAGCATCTGTTGCAAAGATAATATCTTCGAAGATCATCGGGATTATCTCGGTCACGACCGTTGTCGGTGGATATATTATTTTCCTGTTTATAAAACGCAAACGCAAAAAAAGGTAGGTTCTTGATAGTAATATCATTTTGTTTTATATTTAAGCTTGATAGTTAGTTGCCTTACAGAAGCTCTTCGAAGCTCAAGCATGTTTTTGTTTGGGCCTTTTTTATGTTTTTATTAAAAAAGACATTTTCACGAAACAATACAGCCATAATCATTGGTTTAATTATTGCGTTTATGTTTTTCTCCCTGAACTTAGGAACAATTTCTATAGTTTTCGGATACGCAGGAGATTCTACTACAACTACGTCTACTGTTTCCACCGCCTGTACTGCTTCCAAACCCGGCAGTGCCCCTTCCCTTTTGTTTGCAGCCCCGGGAAACAATAGCGTCACCCTGACATGGTCCAAAGCTACAAATCCGGTCACTAAGTACCTTATTGCTTACGGAGCCACCTCAGAGGCCATGCAGTATGGAAATCCCAGTGTTGGGGGAGCCGGTACCACTTTCTATACGGTTGGTAGCCTCTCGGGCGGCACCAGATATTATTTCAAAGTAAAAGCCATTAATGATTGTATGCCGGGGGACTTTTCAAACGTCTTGTCCGCGGTCTCAACCGGCGCTGTAACAACCACCACGGGTCCGGCTGAAGGCTTTGCCCCGGTATCGGAAATCCCCGGCAATCTTTTCGATATTGCCCTAACTATCGATAGCGCGGTACTGGGCAAGTCCAGTGAGTTGGTAGCCAGAACGCAATTTACCAGCTTTGGTACTGTTCCGACACTTGTAAATATGGTTTACAGAATTGAAGATGCCAGTGGCAAGGAAGTCTTTAGCGAAAACGGGGAAGTGACCGTAGAGACGGAAAAAACCGTCACCAAAGAGTTTAAAAGTTTAGCCTTGGGATCCGGGAAATATACTTTGGTTTTAAGTACCACCTACGGAAACAATGTTCAAGATGAATTTAAGCAGGCATTTGAAGTAAAAGGGTTGTCTGTGGCAAAAAGGAAAACAGCGGCCATCTGGATTATTTCGATCATGACCGTTGTCGGTGGATATATTATTTTCCTGTTTATAAAACGCAAACGCAAAAAAAAGATGGGTTCTTGATAGTAAAATCGTTTTGTTTTATATTAAAGACAGTAGTTAGTTGCCGTTGAGAAGCTCCTGAAGCCCAATAGAAGCCCCCGAGGTTCAAACATTCTTTGTTTGAGCTTTTTTTATGATTCAGAAGCACTATATGATTCGGAAGATCTGTATGAAAATTATTTTACAAAAGAAAAAGCTGGCATTTTGGCTTGGTGCTGTCTTTGTAATTATATCTATCGGATTTATGGTTTTAATATTTCATGTTCAAAGGCAGAATTTTAGCAATACTTATAAAGGAAATCTGCAGGCTTTGGCAAATGAGAAAGAATTGCTGGTTAACACTTTTCTTGAATCTCAAAAAGAGAAATTAGAGATTATTGCTTCCATGAACGTTTTCAAGGAAGCGCTACTGTATCCAAACGATACGGCAAAAATAGCAATAGCCACAAATAGAATAAATGAATTAAAAAGTATAATTCCCGGAATAAGCATTTTGACCAATGAGGGGATTGCGGTGATTGGAGAGTTTGACCTTCCCGGAACAGATTATGGTCAACACCCTTATTTTGCTAGAAAAGACACGAAGACCTCATTCGAGAGATACTACGACCCATTAAGAAAAGCAGATTACTATGCCATTATCGGGCCGATTTATGGTAGTGCAGACAGAAGCAAAATAATAGGAAGAATTGCTTTTGATATAGAACTGGAAAAGATAAGCGCTCTCATGAAAAAAACGCCGGCTAGCAAAACTAATGAAGTTTATCTTATTGATGAAAATGGACTGCTTTTAAGCGGTTCTAACTATATAAACAACGATAACAAGAATGGAGTTTTAATTCAGGAAATTAAAAGTGATAGGGCGAAAGATTGCTTAGAAGATTTGAAAAAATATCAAAAAGACGGTGCTATTGAAGAACACAAAGACGAAATTAGTCAATATATCAATTATATGGGAGATGAAGTTTTCGGAGTTATTGCACATGTTCCTTCTATAATGGGATGCATTATCGTAGAAGAAAGTGCGAAAAAGGTCTTGGGAATTTACGATGTTAAATTATATTAAAAATATATTTAGAATGGGGTGAAAAATGAAAACTAATTCTAAAATGATTGCCGGGTTTTTGGCGGTTATTGTTTTATTGTTGAGTCAACTCGCCATTACCCATAAATTGCAAAGCGATCTTTATGACAATTCCGTACAAATTAAAGAAGTTGAGGCCCCGCTAAATGTTATGGTTGAACAGGTAATCGGCTATGACGCCATGCTGACAGGGCGTGCCCATATCGCCTTACTCCACGCACAGAGAGGAGATTATAAAGCAGTAGGAAAATATAAAGCCAGTTATGATGAAATTGGAGCCAAACTTGATAACCTTTTAAAAAAAGATGCGAGAATTCTTTTAAATCGTAGTAAAAGGCCGCAAGATGTGAAAGACAGAGTTGACGTAATTTTAAAAGAATTAGACAAATACAATTTATTGTTAGTCGATCTGGAGGTACGGGCGTTTGCTGCCATGGAAGATTATAATCCGGGAGCAGCCTACTCTTTGATAGTCGGAGGAGATTACGACAATTATAAGCAAATCCTTTATCAAAATTACCGTGATTGGTCCGAAATTGAACTTGGCGTAACAACGGATTTGAGCAATCGCATTCTCAAAGAATCTCAGCAAATAGTTTATCTAAACTTGGGGATTTCCTTGGGAAACATGATATTGGTAATTATTACGCTGCTGATAATCCGTTCTTTTTTTGAAGAAAAATATGAAAGATACAGATTACTTTATGACTCTTCCAACGATGCGATTATGACATTGGGACCTCCGGATTGGAAGTTTGCGTCCGGCAATTCTATGGCAATAAAAATGTTTAATTGTAAAGATGAAGAACAATTTACGTCTCTTAGGCCCGACGAGTTATCTCCGGAAAAGCAACCCGACGGGCAACCGTCCGGTGTAAAAGCCAAGGAAATGATAGATAAAGCGATGAAAGAAGGTTCAAATTTTTTTGAATGGACACACAAGAGATATAAAGGGGAAGATTTTTACGCAAACGTTTTATTGAGCCGGGTTAAGGACGGTGGTAAAACATATTTGCAGGCTACGGTCAGGGATATCACCGAGCACAAGATGGACGAGAAATTAAGAAAAATTATTTCTGCTAACACTTCATAAGCTTTCGGGTAAATAAAATCCTAAAGAAATGAATAACCACAATGTCTAAATTGTATTAAAGGTCGATTATTAAATATAATGAAACTGGAAATGGTTACTAAATCAAATATTAGGAAATTTTTGATTATTTTCTTGTTTTTAGTGGTGGTTATCGGGCCTGACCATGTGTCTGCCATGACTATTAACGTCAGTGTACCCGAAAAATACTCGGAGGTAAAAGCGGGTGAGAAGGTGTATTTTGAAACCGAGGTTAAATGGCCGGAAAATAACGGTAGAAAAGACTTGAGGATAGAATATTCGGTAAAAAATAAAGCCGGTGGTGAAGTGGCCTATCTGAAGGTCTTAAAAGCGATTGAAACACAGGCGTCTTTCATGGATGCAATCTCCATCCCCGAAAGCGTTTCCCCCGGAACGTATAAAATTAGCGCGAAATTCAGCGATTATGGAAGCCTCAGTGAAGACGTTGCCGCCAGTTTCAGGGTGTCCAAAAACACTAATAGTACACAGAATTACCTGATTGTTATCATTGGAATGCTTGGAGTAATCGCGGTTTTTGTGGTTACTGAGTTATTTGTTTTGACAAAGAGAAATAATATTTAGCCTCAAGTTTCCTAAAAATTAAGCCTGCAAGGTTCGGAACCTTGTATTAAGACTCTAAGTTCTTTTTCAACCTGCCTTTAATCTGCCCCTCAGCCTAAACAGGGCAACACGCTTGGCTTAAGGTATAATAAGTTATGCTTCAGACTTTTTACATCTTGGTAATGGCGCATTTTGTGGCTGACTTTATTCTTCAGGGGCCGGTGATTGCCGCCAAAAAACGCGGCCTTAATAAATATATGCTTATACACGGTGCGGTCATGGCGGTGGCATTTTTTCTGCCTCTTATAAATTATCCGGCGGGTAAAACTCTTTTAGGAGCCTTGGCAGTATTTGTTCTTCACATGACTCAGGATGCAATTCGAGTAAAGGTAAATGGGCTTCTAAAAGTCCAGCCTGTCTCTTGGCCTTTTTATATTTCCCTGGGGATTGACCAGATACTTCATATTTCCGTTATCTACTTCCTTTTCTCCTACTTCGTCATATAACCCCATAGTGTTGACTTTCGGGGTTTGAAGAGATATACTTCAGGCTTGTTCTTTGACACTTCGAAAGCGAATAGCCTCAAATGGAGGGAGGCCAACATGAAGGCAACAGATGTACTCAAGGAAGGAACTGTAAGGGCTCGTGCAAGACTAAGTCCCAGGCTTATCGTCCTTGGTCTTTTTTTGATGCTGATTGTCTTTGGCATCATAATTGCCGTAAGGCAAGGGCCGGGGGATGTTCAAGCCATGACGGCGGCATTTGAGTGCCCGCCGGCACCCGCACCTTTTGTCCTCGAGCAGAACCTTGTGATTGAGGAGCAAGGGGAATACAGATACATTGCCTGCGCATGGGTTGGAGGTATCCCCGCAGACTCCCCTTTGCCCTGACGGCTCTGACGGTTGCTGAGTCTGACTCTGCCGCCGGCTCGTTAGCTACGGGAGAAACCGTCCTCGTTCGGGTTTCGCACTACTGGCCACCTCTAGGTGGACCAAATTGTGCGAGGTTTGTCGACGGTGAATGTCTAAGCCGGATGTCAAGCGGGGAAGCTTGGCAGGACTGGGTCGAACGGGCAATTGCCTGTCCGTCCGAATGGGAATTCGGAACAAGGGTTGTAGTTAGCGGCCGAGAATGGGTGTGCATGGACCGTGGTGGTGCCATCGTCTATGAAGAAGACGGTATCCCTTGGGTTGACATGCTTACCCCCCAGCCGCTCTTCCCCCACGGAACAATTGTTGAAGCAAGTTTGATTCATCCGTGAAGCGCTTTCGAAGTGAATTGCCGGGGGCAAAGTTTGATTCTCGCGAATCATTCTAAGCCCCCGGCTATTTCTTTATTGACGACTTCCGACTAGGAGAGAATTAACTTATTAGCCTTTCGGCTTTCTCGGTAAATCTGACCGCCCCTTTCTTTGGGTCCCTTTTCTTAGAGTCAGGAACCCAATGGATGAATCCATGCTCAACTAGTGGCCTTGAGTCCGTACCGGTCTGGAAAGACTCTTCGCTCATTCGAAGTGTAGACCCTCTTTCTGTTGCCTGTGCAATTGCTTTGGCCAAATCCTTGCAACAGCCAGGCAATCCGAGCCGGTCGAGCCTTCGAAAAAGTCTAGACAGGTCGAGCATTATCCCCTCCTATGGGAACTGCTATAAAGGTGCGCCAGAAGCCGATTTTACGCTTTAGCTTCAAAATTGTCAACGAAGTTTAGTCTGGCTATGACATCCTCTATAATTGATTTGTGGATGTTTTATCGGCCGCTATTTTAGGGGTAGTTCAGGGGCTTACCGAATTTTTGCCCGTTTCTTCTTCAGGACATTTGGTTTTGGCTCAAAGCCTAATTCCCGGATTTAAGCAGCCGGGGATTGTCTTTGATGTGATTTTGCACTTAGGTACCCTATTTGCGGTCCTTTATTTCTTTCGCAAAAAAATCTTTAAGCTGGGATTTAAATATTATGGACTCATTGCCGTTGGAACCATCCCGGCTATTTTGCTGGGACTTGTCTTTAAGTCCCAAATCGAAGCGCTTTTTGTTAACGTCAAGCTGGTCGGGGCAGCCTTAATCCTAAGTGGAATATTAAACTATCTAACCAACGGGGCCAAAGTTGGCAAAAAGGCGGTTGGGGTTAAAGAGTCTTTAATGGTCGGAGTTGCTCAGGCGGCAGCCATCATCCCCGGCTTGTCCCGTTCCGGCTCGACAATTTTTGCCGGAATAAAACAGGGTGTTAAACCCGAAGAGGCAGTCGAGTTTTCCTTCCTTTTGTCAATCCCCGCCATCTTAGGTGCAAATATTTTGGAGTTGGCAGGCAGGGGGTTTAACGGTAGTCTGTCATCAGGCTCATACGTCGCCGGATTTGTAACTGCTTTTATTTCCGGCTTTTTGGCGATTGGACTGGTACTGAAGTTTCTAGTTTCGAAGAAATTTAAGTTTTTTGCGGTTTATTGTATCGGTTTGGGGATTTTGGCGCTTCTTCTTTAAAGAATTTTAGGCAGAAACAAGAAAGCTCCGACTATTAAAGAGAGTATGGCGGAGACCAAAACCGCCGCCGCCGACACATCCTTGGCAAATTTCGCTTCAGGCCGAAATTTCGGGCTAACTATATCAACGATTGCCTCAAGCGTGGTATTGATAAGCTCAAGAACCAAAACGAAGGCGATGGTAAAAAAAAGGATTACCCATTCGTTGCGGGAAAACCTTAAAAAGTATGCCGCAATAATGGCGACAAGGGAGACAGCCAGATGAATTCTAATATTGGGCTCATTTTTAAGAGCAAGTCCAAACCCGGAAATAGCGTACGAAAAACTTTTACCTACCGAGTGCTCTCTACTCATTACCCTTAGTATATCTTTTCCGTTGAGCGCTTAGCAAAGGGTATGCTACGATGGTTCTATGGCTGTCTCTAAGAAGAAAAATTATTTTTTCTTTCTCATTATTACCCCGGTGATGCTGGTTCTTGCTTTGAGTCTTTTTTTGCTGATTTCAAAAAGGACTGTTTCTATAAATTATGGATGTAAAGTTAGCGATTTTTCCGAAAGTTACGATCCCTCAGCCAAGATTGCAATCTATCACGGTGAAAAAATAAATATTCCTGAACTTGCGCTTAGCGAGGGAAAAAGGCCTGTGTTGGGGGCAAGCGAGGCCGAGCGTTGGATAGAAGTTGATTTGTCCGAACAGAAATTAAGAGCCTGGGAAGGAAACAGACTTTTTTTGGAAACTCCGGTTTCAACCGGTTTACCTTGGTGGCCGACTCCCCAAGGGGAATTTTATATCTGGGCAAAGGCTCGCTCAACTAAAATGGAGGGCGGAAGCGGAAAATACTATTACAATCTTCCCAACGTTCCTTATGTGATGTTTTTTGAAAATGACAAAGTGCCCGGCTGGCGCGGATACGGTCTTCATGGCACATATTGGCACAATGATTTCGGCAGAGTCCACTCACATGGCTGTGTTAACCTTCCAACCTCCGTTGCCGAAAAACTTTATTACTGGAGCCTGCCGGCTTTACCGGAAGAGAAATCTTGGATAATTACCAAGGCAGACAGAAGCGGCACCCGCATAGTTATTCATGAATGAAACTCTCTTTATAGATAAAGGAAGCTGGCCGATTACATTTTTAGCCAGTTTTCTTATTTGGATGATGCTTGCCGGGCTTCTTATTCTCTGGTTTGTCGACGGAAGAATAAAGAAAAAACAAGCCCTGCAGGCGTTTTTGGCGACGGCACTTGCCTGGCTGGTTGCCGAGATAGTAAAAAGTCTTATTCCTTCTATCCGACCTTTTAAAATCTACGGCTATTCTCCTTTGACCTTTACCATACCTTCGGATAATTCTTTCCCCTCCTCTCATGCCGCAGCAGCATTCGCTATGGCTTTTACGGTACTTCTGCACAATAAAAAAATCGGGGCTATCTTTATTTTGGGAGCCATCTTAATCGGGGTAGGTAGAATTCTGGCTAATGTTCATTATATTTTTGATATTTTGGGAGGACTTGGAATTGGGCTTGTGGCCTCTATAGTTATCGACAGAAAGCATTTTAAGAAGTCGAACCATTGACAATTAGCAGACCAGTTGATAGACTGCTAAATACTTTAATGATAGAAGAAGCAACTGTTATCAGAAAAGTTCCGATAGCGGCTGTTCGGGGATCCGTAATTTTTCCCCACACGGATACCCTCCTTTCTTTTGGCAGGCCGAAATCCACCGCCGCCGTTAAAACGGCTTTTCAGGAAGATAGAGTCATTGCCATATTTACCCAAAAAGATGCAAGAACTTCGGATCCTTCGGAACAAGATTTATATAAAGTAGGCACGATTGCTACCATCACCCAGATGATGTCCACCGGAGGAGAAATTCATACTTTGGTGCGCGGACAGGCGAGGATAAAGATGGAGGAAATCATCGCCCGAGAACCCTACCTTCTTGGGAAAGTGGTTGAACTGACTGAGGAGGAGGGAGAGGCAGATGTGGTTAAGGCACTCGCCGGTCAGGTTTCTGAACTTTTCAAAAAGGCGATTAATTTAGGAAAACAAGCAGAAATCATGGCTGTTATGAAACTTATCTCCGGGCCGGTGGAGCCAACTGAGCTGGTTGACCAGGTTTCCTCTCTTCTTGAGATTAGAGTTACCGAAAAGCAAAAACTTTTAGAAATTCTTTCCGTTAAGAAAAGATTGGAAAAAGTATTGGAACTTTTGGCGAAAGAAGTAAATGTTTTGGATTTGGAAAGAACAATCTCGGTCAAAACCCAGCAAAGATTTGAGGATCAGATGCGCAAGGCCATGCTTAGGGAGAAAAAGCGGACCATCGAGGAAGAATTGGGCGAAGAGGAAGGCGAGCTTTCCTCGGATGAAACCAAGGAATATAAAGAAAAAATTAAAAGTGCGGGTATGACTAAGGAAGTTCGCGAAAAAGCCGAAAAAGAGCTCAAAAAACTGATTCAGCTTTCGCCGCACAATCCGGAAGGGGGATATATTCGCAATTATCTTGATTGGCTGGTTGAGATGCCTTGGAATAAGCTTACCCCGAATAATGTTTCGATAAAAAATGCCGCCAAGATTTTAGAAGATAGACATTATGGTATGAAGAAAGCCAAAGAGAGAATTTTGGAATTTTTGGCCGTAATGAAGATTAAGAAAATGGTCAAAGGAAAAAGGGAGAGCCAGCCTACAATCCTTTGCTTTATCGGTCCTCCCGGAACCGGAAAAACATCAATCGGAAAATCAATTGCCGAAGCTTTAGGCAGAAAGTTTGTCAGAGTTTCCTTAGGAGGAATTAGGGACGAGGCCGAAATCAGAGGCCATAGAAGGACTTACGTTGGAGCCCTCCCGGGAAGAATAATCCAGGGAATTAAAAACGCGGGGACTAAAAATCCCGTTTTTATGCTGGATGAGATTGATAAAGTAGGAATTGATTTTAGAGGGGATCCCAGCTCGGCACTTCTTGAAGCTTTGGATCCCGAACAAAATAAAGAATTCTCGGACCACTATCTGGAAGTACCGTTTGACCTCTCGGAGGTGATGTTTATTGCCACCGGAAATATGCTGGATACTATTCCACCTGCCTTGAAGGATAGGATGGAAACTATTTCCTTCCCCGGCTATACCGAGGAGGAAAAAGCTCATATTGCCAAGGATTTCCTTTGGCCAAAGCAGGTCAGGCTGCATGGGCTTGAGTCAAAAAAGATTAGTCTTTCGGATGGCGGACTTGCCGAAATTATCAACCGCTACACCAGAGAGGCAGGGGTTAGGGATCTTGAAAGAAATTTGGCCTCGATTTGTAGAAAAATTGCCAGAATGGTGGCCGAGGGCAAAAAGTCACTTAAAAGAATAAGCCTGGATGATGTGCGTAAGTTTTTAGGACCCCAGAAGTTCTCTTCGCTTATTGCCGAGAAACAGGATGAGGTTGGTATGAGTACCGGTTTGGCAGTTACATCAACAGGAGGAGAAATTCTCTTTATCGAAGTGGCTTTAATGCCCGGCAAGGGAAGACTGACCTTAACCGGTCAATTAGGCGAAGTTATGAAAGAATCCGCCAAGGCGGCCTTTACCTGGACTAAGGCTCACTACCAAGACTTGGGCCTCAAACGCGATTTCGCCATGGGAATTGATGTTCATGTTCATGTTCCGGAGGGGGCGGTTCCAAAAGACGGGCCTTCGGCCGGAATTGCTATAACTACCGCGCTAGTTTCGGCTCTAACGGGAATTCCGGTGAGAAGGAATGTGGGTATGACCGGAGAGGTTACCCTTCGAGGACGGGTTTTGGAAATTGGGGGAGTTAAAGAGAAAATTATTGCCGGCCATAGGGCAGGACTTAAAACCATTATTATTCCTAAAGAAAACAAAAAAGACCTTGAAGATATTCCTGCCAATATCAAAAAGGATATTAAGTTTGTCTTTGCCGGCGAGCTTAGTGAGGTTTTAGGGGTTGCGATGAAAGGCTGGCCTCCGAAAGTCAGGACTCGAGAAAAAGCATCCCCAATCTCAACCTATCTGGCCGCAAATTAGCAGTTCAGCCTCAAATCTGATAGAATAGTCGCTGTAGTTCAATTGTAAATTGTTAATTGTAAATTGAAAATTGATTTAGGCCCCATCGTCTAGTGGTCTAGGACAGTAGGTTCTCATCCTACAAACCTGGGTTCGAGTCCCAGTGGGGTCACTCGCCAAGCCTCGTTCCCCCTACTATTCCTCGGTAGTGCAAGATGGCGAGTATTTTTATGGTGAGCTTGCCGAATCCATCCCAGTGGGGTCACCGGACACTTTTTGCAATAATTGACCTCAAGAAGTAAAATACAGTTACTTGCCCGAAACATCGGGCATTTTTTGTGCACCTTGACAATCCGGTCACACATTCGCCACAAGGAGGGCGAGATGAAACGGCATATGTATCTTGTACTGTTCGCAGCGCTTCTGGTTGCATGCGGTGGGACTTCAATGCCTGTGCCTGGGAGCACATTCAGCGGCCCTATCGAGATCAGTGGAGGGGCCAGCAGCGGCATGCTCACCTTCACCGTTTCGGACGACGGAGCGGCCATCACGTCTGTGGGTTTCAGCCTCACTGACGTACAATGTGACGGCTTTTCAGCCGGGTCATGGGCCAGCCAGGCATCCGGAAGGCCGTTTCCGATTCTAGATGGCAGCATTAATATCTCCTCGTCGAGCATCGGGGAGGTGGAGGGTCGGTTCACCTCGCCGACGGAGGCGAGCGGAACGATTGACCTGAGGCCGGAGTTGTCGTTCGGACAAACGACAAGATGTGAGCTCGGAGAGTGGGAGTGGAGCGCTGAGGCGCAATGAACTGGCGATTCAATGCAACATTCAGCAAGGCTGCGGGTGGTTAAGGTTCCGATAGGGTGCATGAGGGCACAAACTTGCGAAGCGAAAGCTTCAAAGGTGAGTGCCCTCTTTTTTGTGAAAATTGGCCTTCTGAAGTACAATACAGTTACTTGCCCGAGACATCGGGTATTTTTGTGCACCTTGACAGCTAAATCCAAAACCGATCCTTAATATCGCCACAAAGGAGGGCGAGATGAAGAAGAATTGGGTACTTGCAGCACCGGCAATCCTGTACATAATAGCCTGGTTCTGGATCATGTCAGAGAGTGCCCACTCAGACTGCAGCCAAGCCGGTCCTGTTTGGCAGACCCACGGACTATGTTTGGGGCGGAGCCTGGCGGAGATGAGCTGTTTTGCGGTATACCTGGGCGCCTGGACTTGGCTGGGTGGGCTTGTCGCCAAAAGCAAGGGGCGCCATCCGGCCATAGGCTGGCTTCTGGGTTTCACTCTCCAGTTCATGGGTTGGATCGTCATGATGATATGGGAACCCAGGAGGGACAAGTACGGACGGATGATCGGTTGGGATGAGTACAAGCACTACAGCAAGGAGGAGCGGGAAGCGATCAAACCCAGGCCGGTTCCGGTTACTCCGGAAATGAAGAAGAGAAGGAAGATCTTTATCGCGATTGCCGTCGGCGCCTTCCTTTTGATGGTGCTGCAGATTTTGAGCAACCTGGGGAAAAACTGATGACAAGGTGCTGGGGCACATACCTGACGCGAGTTAAGGGTGTGCCCTCTTTTTTTGGTTTTAAATGCAAATATTTGAAATTTTGACAAAAAAGTACCCCGCACCTTTGGTCAACTGGAATTTCCAGTCAAACGCAAAAATGCGGGGAAGGGGGAATAGCTATCCACTACGAAGCGGATCCGTAGGGCTTTTGCCAATGTGATAACCTGCTCTCATCAAACTTATCACCTCAGGATGCGTGTCTTTGTAACCTTCGGCTAATATTCCCCGCAGGTAATATTTGGATGCCTTTACTGAGGCATACAAAAGCACGGCGGTCCATAACCCGCAGATAACAGAGAACACCTTTACGTTAACTGGCGATACAACAATGATCAAGACAATTGTGATCAAAAGCGCAATTAGTCCCATCGTCCCTGCTAGGTATTCAACTGCATGCGCTTTTGCGTGGGCCTTTGCACACTTGTTGCAACGGGGTATGAGAACTTTGGTTGGATGGTACTGGTAGGTTGTTTTAATCCCACTCGCCTTCTGTTCATGCCGCTTCCACAAGTATTCTTGTTCCGTTTGCATTATCTTGTAGAGCGGAACCTCAATGGTTTTTGTCGGATCTTCGGGATTTTTCTTGCAAAACCAGCATGTTTGAGTCATTTCACACCTCCTAGTGTGAATTTGAACAGAATTGTTAACGAGCAATCATCTCACAGTCTTGGAGTTTAGGTTCTTATGGGATAGAAGTCAATTTTACAAAAGGATTCGTGTGTAAGGTCGATTCAGACCGTAAACCCATCCGATTTTTCAAACACACTTTTATCGTGACCCTTCGATTTCGCTCACCATTGACAAGCTGTCTCCGCTGGAATACAATTCTTTACTACTAAGTAATTTATCATGCGATTTTCTCCCTCATTAGTCTTCCTCAGCAATACCTGTTTCATCAGCTGAGGGGAACTGGAGAGACCAGGCTAGTTTTTTCTCCAGGATAAGAAGAGGGGGTATTTTTTTGACTTATGGCTACACAAAAACTATTACAAATGACAAAAGAGGGCTTGGAAGCTCTTAAGAAAGAGCTCGACGAACTGGTTAATGTAAAAAGACCAAGAATTGTCGAGCGGCTGGCTAATGCAAGACAACAAGGGGATTTAAGCGAAAATAGCGATTATGCAAATGCAAAAGAGGAACTGGAGTTTTTGGACGGAAGAATTCAGGAGCTTGAAGAGGTATTAAAAAAGGCTTCAGTTGTTTCCGGAATCAGTAAAGCTCAAGGTGTTGCCGTTGGAACCAGAGTTACGGTAAAAGTGAACGGTGATAAGCATGATTACGAAATAGTCGGCGAATGGGAGGCAGACCCGGCTAACAGAAAAATTTCTCCGGAATCACCTTTAGGCCAGGCTTTGTTTGGTAAGAAGGTCGGGGATAAAATTGAGGTTGAGGCCCCGGCAGGAAAACTTCGCTACGAAATCCTAGCCATTGAGTAGGCCCGGTGATATACCCCCACTACCAAAAAGTTTGGTGTAGGGGTAAAATAGCTTCAGAATGTATTGGGCGGACAAAATCGCCAAAGAAATAATTTCCTCGGGCAAATATAAACCTTATTGGGTTGATGATATGAAAACTCCCTCTGGATTTGCCCACATCGGTTCTCTACGGGGCCCAATTATCCACAGTCTTATTTATAGAGCCATTAGAGATGCGGGTAAAAAAGCTATCTTCACATTTGTGATTAATGATTTTGACCCGGCCGATGAGCTTCCTTCGGAATATAAAGATAAGCTTTCCGGCTATTTGGGTTTTCCTCTGAGAAAAGTACCATCTCCAGAGGAAGGTTTTGATAGCCTGGGAGATTTTCTGGCCGATGATTTAAAGAAATCAATGCAATCTTTGGGGGTCGAAGCCGAATTTCTTTCCTCCTGGGAAATGTATAGAGAAGGGAAATTTGATGAAGTTATAAAAACCGCTTTGGATAATGCCGGAAAAATTCAAGATATTTATCAAAAGGTTTCGGGGAGTAAAAAGAGAGAGCAGGGCTGGCTTCCCTTGCAGGTTATTTGCGAAAAATGCGGGAGAGTAGGGACGACCAGAGTTTATGCTTGGGATGGTAAAGAGGTCTCTTATAAATGTGAACCGAGCATGGTTACTTGGGCTAAAGGATGCGGTCATGAAGGAAAAGTAAGTCCTTTCGGGGGAACGGGGAAGCTTCCTTGGAAAATTGACTGGGCTGCTCACTGGAAAGTAATCGGGGTTACGGTTGAGGGGGCGGGTAAGGATCATGCTTCGGCCGGTGGCTCTTACGATATCGCGATGGCGCTTTGTGATGAAGTTTTTGACTTTCCCAAGCCATATAAACTTCCTTACGAGTTTTTCCTGATAGGCGGAAAGAAGATGTCCTCTTCAAAAGGTTTGGGGCTTAAGGCTCACGATTTGGTAAAGATAATGCCTCCCGAGCTTGGCAGATTTCTTTTTACGAGAACGGATTTTAGACAACAAATTAATTTTGATCCGGTTGGGACAATGGCAGTTCCTGACTTATTTGACGAGTATGACAGAGCCTGGAGGGCATTTATCGAAGGAAATGATGAGGATCTGGCAAGAAGCTTTGGGCTTTCGCAAATAAAGATTGTTCCTGCCAAAAAAGATGCTTTCTTGCCCAGATTTAGGGATGTTATTAATTATTTTCAGCAGCCGGGAGTCGATTTAAAGAAAAAATTTGAAGAAATTAAAGGAAGTGCTTTATCCAAAGAAGAAGAAGCAGTTTTGGACGAGAGAGTCAGATACTCCAAGATATGGTTGGAAGAATATGCACCGCAAGATGCGAAATTTCAAGTTGCTGTGAGTGTGCGACACGCAAAAGTAGTAGGCGGCCTTCCTAACAAATTTTATCAAAAGCTCGTTGAATCAATCGGAAGCGTTTCCTCCCCGGAAGAGCTGGAGAAAAAGCTTTACCAGATTATTAAAGAGCAAAATCTTTCTCCACAGGTAGTTTTCCAGGGAATATATTATGCTATGATTGGCAAAACTTATGGACCCAAAGCTGCGTGGCTGATTTGGGAAAATAAAGAAAAAGCCTTGGACATATTTAGGAAACTCTCTAAATGATTACCCGCGAACAGGCCTTGACTCTTTTGCACGAAAATATGGAGTCGCAAAATCTAAGACGCCATTGTTATGCTGTCGAGTCCGTCATGCGCTCTCTGGCAAGATATTTCAAAGAAGATGAGGACAAGTGGGGAATTGTGGGACTTCTTCATGACGGGGATTATGAGAAAACGAAAGCTACTCCCGAAAAACACACCCTTTTAATGGTTGATTGGCTTAAAAAGGCCGGAGAAACGGATCCGGAAGCCCTCTCCGCTATCCTTTCCCACAATTACGCGCACCTTATTGGTGAGTCTTTAGAAGATGGCTCTATTCCGCAAGCCCCGAAAAATAATCTGGAGTGGTCGCTTTATTGTTGTGACGAATTGACCGGTCTTATTGTTGCGGTTGCCTTGGTCAAACCCGGAAAAAGATTGGCGTCGGTCGCTGTTGACTCGGTAATGAAGAAATGGAAAGAAAAATCTTTTGCGGCCGGTGTTAAACGGCCACAAATTGAAGAGTGCGAGGACCGTCTTGGGATTCCCCTGGCAGAATTCATTGGAATTGCGCTTGAGGCGATGCAGGGAATTTCGGACGATTTAGGATTATAATTTTTATATGTTAGACATAAATTTTATTCGCGAAAATACGGAAAAAATTAAAAAAGGAGTTACCGCCAAACAGCTCGATCCAAAAATTGTTGATGAAGCTTTAGTTTTGTACGATAAGTGGACAGAAAAGCTTCAAATTTACGAAAAATTAAGGCAGGAAAGAAATAGAGTGGCTCATGAATCGAAAGGCTATTCAAAAGAGGGTAAAAATATTAAGGAAGAGTTAGTTAAAGCCGAGACCGAACTTCTAAAAGCTTTCGAGGATTACAAGAAAGTTACCCGCGATATTCCTAACCCCCCAGCCGATGATGTAAAAGTTGGTAAAGACGAGTCGGAGAACGAGATTATTGGTAAGTGGGGAAAAATTAGAAATTTCGATTTTACTCCCTTAGACCACACGGAGATAGGAGAAAATCTCGGAATAATCGATATTAAAAGAGCGACAAAGGTTTCTGGAGCCCGTTTTACTTATCTAAAAGGGGATGCGGTTCTTTTGGAGTTTGCCCTCATCAACCTTGCATTAGAAACTCTTATTAAAGAGGGTTTTACTCCAATTATCCCCCCAGTGTTAATGAAGGTTTCCGTTTTCCATAACCTGGGATATTCGGAACATTTAGGCAATGAGAATTACTACTTGGTTAAGGGCAGACAAGAAGTTGAAGAAGAGGAGCCAGAATACTATCTAGTAGGTACGGCAGAGCATTCGGTTGTTCCCTATTTTATGGACGAGGTTTTAAATGGAAAAGAGCTACCGAAAAGATTCGTGGGTTTTTCTAGTGCTTTTAGGAGAGAGGCGGGTTCTTATGGAAAAGATACGAAGGGTATTTTGAGAGTTCATCAATTTGATAAAGTAGAAATGGTATCTTTTACAAAGCCGGAAGAAGGGGATAAAGAGCACGAATTTCTCCTAAATATTGAGAAGAAGCTTTTTCAAGCCCTAGAGATTCCCTATCAGGTTGTAAAAATGTGTTCGGGAGATTTGGGCGCGCCAGCCGCAAGAAAGTATGATTTGGAAGCCTGGATGCCGGGGCAAGGGCAGTATCGCGAGGTAACTTCAACTTCAACGACTACCGATTTTCAGGCAAGAAGATTAAGTATCAAATACCGCGATGGAGGGAAAACTGGTTATGTCCATGCTCTAAATGGGACTGCATTTGCTATTGGTCGCACAATTATTGCGATTTTGGAAAATTATCAACAAAAAGACGGTTCGGTTACCGTCCCCGAAGTCCTTCGCAAGTGGGTCGGGAAGGAGAAAATTACCCCAACGCCCAAGAAGTAAATATGTTAGAAGCGGTTGTTGGTAAGCTCCTGCCCGAGTTAGAATACTCTCCGGAGAAATTTTTGAAAATGCTTTGGTTGCCCAAGTTCCAAAAAGCTCTGACCATTTCAGCCAGACACACGGCGGGAACGGGATTTGAAACGGGTTTTAATATAGATATTTTGCCGGATGGAGGCCCTTGGATAGAAGACGTAAGGGCAGGAAGCACAGATAGGATGGAAGGGTCAACGGTTTTAGAAGAAATTGACGGCCCTCGGGATTACAACTTGCCTTGTACCGAATATTTTCATTTTCATTTCCATCCGGGTGCCGAAGAAATGGCTATTCCTTCACCTCTCGATCTTAAAGCCTTCAAGGATAAATCCGAGCTACCGGAGCATGTGGGTGTGGGACGGGTGGATAGAGACGGGAAAGTAAGCATAATCGTTATGATTAGGCCGAAATACAAGCTGATAGAACACGATATCAAATTTTATGATGAGGAAGTGGATAAAGTGACGGATTACGAAGGACTTCAAAATCTTTTGCGTACGATTGGGATATCGAGTTTTCTTGTTAAGTTTAAAACAACGGTTAGTCCCATGTAAGACCGGCTCCGGCTTTAGATGGCGTTGGTTTTTCCAGTTCTCGTAAAGCGTCGGAGGCAATCCATTTGGCGGATTTAGAGTCAAATTCCAATATCTCTTTTGCGGTTTTTACGGCAATGGCTTTAAGAGTTGGTCTGGCCTTACCCATTTGTCTTAAAGCCCAATTAACGGCCTTTTTGACAAAATTCCTTTCATCGGTTGCCTCGCGTTTTATGATGGGAAAAAAGGGAAGGAATTTCGAATCGGGAGAGGTTTTGTCATGCCAGGCAAGGCAAGCCATTAAACTAAAGCCGGCTCTCTTGTAAAATTCTTCTTTTTCCTTCGACCATTCAACCGCCTTTTGAAAGGCGAATGGCGTTTTATCGAAAAGATTCATGCAGACCTGGTCGCAGACATCCCATGAATCAAAACCCGCCGCCCATCTATTCATCTGCGCCTCAGTTACCAATTCGGGGATATCTATCATGCTTGCCAAGATCCGCGCTTCGTGGATACCGGAATCCCAGAGCTGCGATGCAACTTTATGTTTTTCCCTGTCCGCCGAAGTCTTGACGAAGGCGGAGGCGAGGGTCCTTAAAAAAGGAATAGGAATTCCCAGTGTATTTTTAGCCGTTATCCCGAATCTCGCCATCCCCTCAACATTTTTGGGATTTCCTTGAACCTTGAGAGTTTTAATTATCTCTTCGTAAGTCACTCTTTTTTATTGTAATATTTTTTGCCTTTTAGTTTTTCCGGCAAATAACCTTCCTTATCGTATTTCTCATAGTCTTCGCCGTAGCCGATTTCTTCCATAAGTTTCGTAACCGGATTGCGGATTTTCAAAGGCACCGGTAGGTTGCCGAATCTTTTGACATCATCGACTGCCCTAAAGTATGCATCGTAGGCAGAGCGGTCTTTCTTAGCCAGGGCCAGGTAAACTGTTCCATGAGCCAGATTTTCCTGGCACTCGGGATACCCAATGGTTTCGCAAGCTCTAAAAACTTCATTGGCGATAACGATAGCAGTTGGCTGGGCCATGCCGATATCTTCGGAGGCAAAAACTACCATCCGTCGGGCGATATATAAAGGGTCTTGCCCGGCCTCAATCATGCGAGCCAGATAATAAAGTGCTGCATCAACATCGGAGGCCCTCATAGATTTTATAAAAGCGGAAATTACGTTGTAATAGTCCTCGCCCTTTTTATCGAAAGTATATTGCCTCTTTTGCAGAGCCTGTTCGATTGATTGAAGTGATAATTTTTTGGATTTCGATAAATTCGAAGCTATTTCGAGAACTACCAAGGCGACCCTCGCGTCACCATTTGAGGATTCTATTAAAAATTTGAGCGTGTTTTTGTCCAAGGTAACTTTTAGATGTTTTTCCGCTCTTTTAGTAATTAAGGCAAGTTCTTTTTCGGTTAGCTGATTTAAGAGAAGCACTCTGGTTCTGGAAAGAAGAGGGCCGATTATTTCAAAAGAGGGATTTTCGGTAGTTGCGCCAATTAAAGTAATATCTCCCCGTTCCACATAAGGAAGGAGTTTTGCTTGTTGGGCTTTATTGAATCTGTGAATCTCGTCGATGACAACAATCGGAGGGAAAAGCTCACCCTTGGTCATAATTTTTGCAATTTCTTTTACTGATGTATCAACGGCGGAGAATTCATAAAAAGGGCGTTTTAGTTCATTGGCAATAATCCGGGCAAGGGTTGTTTTTCCGCTTCCCGGAGGTCCCCAAAAAATTAAAGAAGGAAAGAATCCGCTATCCTTAGTAGAGACCAGAAGTTTTTTGATGACACCCTTTTCACCGACTAAATGTTCCTGCCCAACAAATAGAGTAAGTCTTTTGGGCCTTAAAAGTTCCGGAAGTGGGGCGTGATTCATGGTCAATCATTATACCCTTGCAGGCGGGCAAATAAAATCCGAAGCAAAGTCCTACGAAGCTTTAGCGAAGTAGGGCAAATATTCCGTTATAATATTCCTGTGGATTTTTTATCAGGAACAAAGGTATTGGAGGAGGTAGACTCTCCAATTAACGGGAAAATTCGGGTTGTAAAAAGTTTGGGATTCGGAACTTATATTCAGGTTGATAATCTCACTCAATCCGGCGGAGTTGTTTACGAAGTCTGGCGGAGCACTCTTCGTAAAATTACCCATTACCCATTATCCATTAACCATTGCCTAATCCTAGGTTTGGGCGGCGGGAGCGCGGCAAAACTCGTTAAGAAATATTGGCCGGAGGCAGAAATTACGGGTGTTGACATTGACCCGGTCATGGTTGAGATGGGAAAGAAATATCTTGGACTTCCGGATATAAAAACTGTTATCGATGACGCAGAGAATTTTTTATTAACCATTAGCCATCCAGCCCGCAGAAGCTACGCTTCGGGCGCTACCGGCGGGCAACCATCAACCATTAAATACGATTTGGTTCTGGTGGATACATACCTGGGCGATAAGTACCCAAAAAAGTTTGAGTCCGACGAGTTTCTTAAATCTGTCCGCAGATTGTTATTCAACGGAGGAATCGCCGTTTTTAATAGACTTTATTTTGGAGAGAAAAGACCAGAGGCAGTCAAATTTGGGAAAAAGCTAGAGAAAGTATTTGGAAAAGTCGAATATGTTTATCCCGAAGCGAATATAATGTTTATAGCTTCATCTGCTACAATTTAAGTATCTTATGCTTAATATTTTTTCCAAGCTGTTGGATATAAACAAGCGGGAGATTGACCGTCTTACCAAGATTGTTGAGAAAATAAACGCCCAAGATTCAAAAGTCAAAAAATTCAAAGATAAAGACTTTGCCGAAAAAACCGAGGAATTTAAAAAGCGTTTAGCAAAAGGAGAAACTCTCGAGGATTTACTTCCGGAGGCTTATGCGCTGGCCAGAGAGGCTTCATGGCGGGCAATTGGGTTAAGGCCCTATGACGTTCAACTGATGGCGGCAATTGCTCTTTTTGAAGGAAAAGTTGCAGAACAGAAAACCGGGGAGGGAAAGACTTTTTCCGCAGTTCCCGCACTATACCTGAGGGCCCTCACGGGCAAGGGGGTTCACCTGGTTACGGTAAACGATTATTTGGCCCGCCGAGACGCAGGTTGGAATGGCCCTGTATTTCATCTTTTAGGTCTTTCGGTGGGCTCAATAATTCAGGAGACAAAATCCTTCATTTATGATCCCCAATATTCGGATACCAGTCATGGTGATGAGAGACTTGCACATTTGAAATCCGCCGAAAGGAAACTGGCCTACCAGTCCGATATTCTTTATGGTACGAATAACGAGTTTGGCTTCGATTATCTTAGGGATAATATGGTTGGCACATTGTCCGAAATGGTTCAGCGAGGTCACCATTTTGCCATAGTTGATGAGGTTGATTCAATTTTGGTAGATGAGGCCCGTACCCCTCTTATCATTTCCGCCCCGGATATGGAGCCGACCGAAAAATATTACAAATTCGCCCAGATGGTGGATAAGCTGAATCCCGATACCGATTACTCCGTTGATGAAAAGGCTAAAAGTGCAACCTTAACCGAGCACGGAATTACCAAGGTCGAAAAGATTTTGGGGGTAGATAATCTTTACGAAAAAGATTTCGAATCCATCCATCATATTGAAAATGCGCTCCGGGCCCGCACACTTTATTTAAGAGATAAAGATTATGTGGTTAAAGATGATCAGGTAACCATTGTCGATGAGTTTACGGGACGGTTGATGATAGGCAGGCGTTGGAGCGACGGGTTGCATCAGGCGGTTGAGGCAAAAGAACAAGTTCCGATTCAGCAGGAATCAAAAACTCTGGCAACTATTTCTTTCCAGAACTACTTCAGAATGTATAAGGTTCTTTCCGGAATGACGGGTACGGCGGCCACCGAGGCGGAAGAATTTAGGAAAATTTACAAATTGGATGTGGTTGTGGTGCCGACACATAAGCCGATGATAAGGAAGGACCACGCCGATGTAATCTATAAGACACTTCGGGCAAAATACGGCGCGGTTGTTAATGATATAGAAGAAAAATACAAAAAGGGCCAGCCTGTTTTGGTAGGTACTACCTCGATTGAGAAAAACGAAATAATTGCCGAGTATTTAAAAAGAAAAAAGATTCCCCACAACGTTCTTAATGCCAAAAACCACGAACGTGAGGCGATGATAATTGCCGAGGCAGGCAAGCCCGGAGGAGTAACCGTTGCCACCAATATGGCTGGGCGCGGTGTTGACATTGTTTTGGGCGGAGCCATGCCGGATAGACAGGAAGGGATGTCAAATGACGAATTTCAAATTACAAATGAATACAAAAAATGGCAGGAATCTCACAAAAAGGTAGTAGAAGCGGGAGGAGTGCACGTTATTGGAACCGAAAGGCACGAGAGCCGCAGAATAGATAATCAGCTAAGAGGGCGTTCGGGTCGTCAGGGAGATCCCGGTTCTTCCCGTTTCTATCTTTCCCTGGAGGATGATTTGATGAGAATTTTCGGAGGCGAACAGATAAGCGGAATTATGGACAGATTTAATCTTCCCGAGGAGCAGCCGATCGAAAATTCACTTGTATCAAGGGCAATCGAGCAAGCGCAGGTGAAGGTCGAAGGCTTCCATTTTGATATGAGAAAGCGTCTGGTTGAATTTGACGATGTCGCCAACCAGCAAAGAGACATTGTTTATAAATTAAGGCGAAGAATTTTGGAAAGCGAGAACATTAAAGAAGAAGTTTTGGATAAACTCATGCAACAGGTCGATAGAATCCTTCTTCTGTCCTGGCCTGAATTTGCCGGAGAACCGGACTACGAAAAAATTCTGGTATCTACCTTGGATATAGTTCCCTTTGATGATGCATCGATTAAAAGAGTAAAAGAGGAGTTGAAAAGGCTAACCACCAGAGAAGAAGTTAAAAAGCTAGTAGTCCGAGTAATTGAGGATGTTCACAAAAATAGAGAATCTCAGGTTGGCATGGAAGCGATGAGACAAATTGAAAAATATGCCTACCTCGGCTCAATTGACCATCTTTGGATAGACCATATTGACCATATTGATGACTTAAGAGAAGCGGTTGGGCTAAGGGCTTATGGACAAAGGGATCCTTTGGTAGAGTTTAAAAACGAAGCCTACCAGATGTTTGAGGGTTTAATCGATAGGATTGATGAGGAACTATCGCATCGGTTATTTAGAATTGGTATCGGGATTCCCCAGCCGGAAATTCCCTTAGCGGAAGCCAGGGAGAATATTGATGTTAGCGATCAGACTGGTTTAGTCGGCGATGCCGAACAAACCGCACAGAGTGGAGTGAAAGCTTTCAATCAAGGTAGCCGGCCCGCTGAGCGGGTCGATCGCCCAGCTAAGCTGGGCCGTAATGACCCCTGCTGGTGCGGGTCCGGCAAGAAGTGGAAACGTTGTCACTACCCGCAGTTAGGGTAGAAACGTTGACATCCTGAGTGAAATCGAATGGATGGAAGCGCTGTCATTATCCCCAAATCGGGTAATGCCACTATCCAAATCCCGGCAGTTAGGCTAAATTATTAGGCTTAATGTCAAGAAAATTTTTTGTTTTCCTTTTTCTGCTAATCTCCTTCGCCCTTTTTCTGACTACGCCCAAAATTCTTCTTTTTTACGACGGCCCGGAGTATTTACAGATAATTTCAAACCAAACATTCCTGGTTTCTATCGGAATGGGTCACCCGCCCATCCATCCTGTATTTATCGGTTTTGTCTGGATTGGGACACATTTCTTATCAAGGCTCGGGGTAAGTTTGGAGTATGCCGCAAACCTGACCGTTTATTTTTCCGGACTTAGCTCGATTTTTCTTTTTTATAAACTGGCAAGACTTCTTCTTAAAGAAAAAATTTCCTATCTGGCGACTATCCTTTTTTCTTTCTTTCCGGCAGTTTGGATAATAAACACCAATTTAATGGTTGAATCTTTTACCCTGACCCTATTTCTTCTAACGGCAGTCCTGTTTACTCGAGCCTTCATTGCCCCTTCGAAATTAAATATGGTTTTTTACTGCCTTGCCGCCTTTTTACTGGTCGGGGCTCATATACAAGGAATTTTCTGGCTCTTATCCCTTTTTGCATTGCCCTTTTTGTTTCCGGACAAAACAGGAAGTGATAAACCTGCTTTTGGCAGATTATTCTGGGCAAGCATTGTCGGTATTTGTTTTTCAATCGCATTTTATGCAGGGATATTTTATTTTTCGGGCAGGGAGGCAATCTCGAGTTTAAGACAGATGTTTTTCGGAAAAGCACTTGCGGAGTTTTATGTATTCGAAAATATCATCAGGGCCTTGCTTCTTTCGCTAAGAAACCTTGGTTTATCGGTAATGAGAGGATTTGGGGCTTTTACCCCATTTTTATTCCTTTATATTGTTGCAAGAGAGAGAAAAAACAAACTTTTCCTTTTGGGAATTTTAATTTTCGGAATATCGCTTTTTATTTCCGGAACGGTTTGGACCGGTGATTTTATGATAAGAAGGGTAGTCTTCGCCGGCGTGATTTTTGCCCTCGTCATAGCCAACTACTTTCAGAGAAAAAGCGCGCTAGCAATTATCTATTTGCTTCCAATCCTACTTTCAAATTCTCTTCTTTATCTAAAAACCAGAACCGATATTCCGTTGGCCTTAATGAAGAAGGCGGAAGCGACTCTCCCTACCGGCGGAGTTTTAATACAAACACATTATCTTGCGCCTTTTACCTACAACTACGATGGGGATAAATTTTGGGTGGGAGGAGATGATTTGGCCAAGGTTGATTACTTTCTGGAAAACAAAAGAGTTTTCATCGATTCCCAGGCGGTTTTTGCGCCCTACTTACTTTATGTCGGCAATAACCTTCACATAACTTCTCTTGGCAAATTTGGAAAATCGGAATCGGAAGACCTTTTTGTAAACTATACGGTTGATTTGGTCGGCGTGCAGAATGCCGGCAAAAGAATTTATTTTTACGAGCTTACAAATACGAACTTAACTTACGAGGAAAGAATTAGGCTAAACAAGGAATCGGTAAGCGGTGAAGCGAACCTTATCATCGGCAAGGCGAAAAAAGGAACACCGGTTTTTGTATATTCCCGAAAAATATCAGGCAGGCTTCGTCGCGAAAGAGTAGATTACGGGGACATGGCGCTTTGGATGTGGGCTTTTTTGACTGGGAGAAAAGAACCTATGGTTTGGACATACGCCGACAAGCAGGGGGTATTTGTAATGCCGGTTTCGTCGAAAGAAGTCAAGGACATTTACGTTACGGGAGAGCAAGTTGAGGCTTTTCAAATATTGTAGGGTATAATTCGGCTACTTATGCCGAAAAAAGAACGGGAAACATCTTTTCAGATGCATCTTGAACAGGCGCACCCTCAAGGATGCTCGGGATATTGGAATAGCCCCGAGGCGGATATTCGAACAGCTCTTGAAGGCACCGCATTGGACCCTGAGAAAGGGATTAATGCAATGCACGACCGCTATAAAAGGGATAAATTGCTCCGGCAAGACACTGCGTATGAGTGGAGACAAAAGTTAAAGCGATGGGGGTATACCGATGCGAACAGAAGGATACTGCTAGAAGAAAATATGAAGAGAGCGGTTAAAAGGTTACAAGAAAAAGGCGTTTGGCAGCTAATTCTTAGGGGTTTGACGTTTCAAGAGAGAGAAACGATTCACGAAATTGTATCTACCAGTGAAGAGCCCATTAGGGATTTGGACTCGTCGGAAGGCTTCACGATTTATCCGAACGAAACGACATGGATAAAAGATATCTACGGAGCAAAATAAAATATGGATTTTTCTTTTAAGGTAGTTAAAAAAGACAAGAATTCGCGGGCAAGAGCCGGGATTATTACAACTCCGCACGGGACTATAAAAACTCCGGCTTTTTCTCCGGTTGCCACAAAGGCTTCGGTTAAAACCCTTTCCCCCCAGGACATTAAAGATACGAAATCTCAAGTTATCTTGGCCAATACTTATCATTTATATCTTCAACCCGGAGTCGAAACTATAAAAAAATTCGGTGGATTTGCCCCATTTATGGGTTGGGATGGGCCGACTGTTACCGATAGCGGGGGATACCAGGTGTCTTTTTTGTGGTCCCCTAAAAATTCGGAAGAAGCAAAAGGAAAAATTAGTCAGATTACCGATAGGGGTGCCTATTTTTTCTCCCACATCGACGGAACAAAGCACTTGTTAACTCCGGAGAAATCTATGGAAATTCAAAAGATTTTGGGAGCGGATATTATCATGGCCCTTGACCAGCCGTTGGGGTCTGACTTCTCCAAAAGAAAACAAAAAGAGGCATTTGAACGAACATTAAAGTGGGAAGAAAGGTCATATATTCATTGGAAAAAACTAAAATCCAAACAGGCTCTTTTCGGAATTGTTCAGGGACAAGAGGATAAAGCTCTAAGAAGAAAATCTTTAGAATTCGTTCTATCAATGAATTTTCCGGGAATTGCCATGGGAGGGGAGTCAATTGGGGCTAATCCTAAAATTACTTCACAAACTTTGGATACGGTTGCCGATTTATTGCCGGATAATAAGGTCTTGCATGCGCTTGGACTCGGCGGGGGGCCCGAAGGAATTTTTGAGGCGGTTGAACGGGGAGTCGATATTTTTGATAACACGGGGGTTACCCGAATGGCCCGGACAGGACTTTTATTTATTTATCCTCAAGACGGCGGAAAGATTGGCAATAAATTTAGAGTTGATATCGGAAAATCAAAATATAGGGATAATAAGAAACCCTTAAGCAAAATTTGCGGTTGTTATACCTGCAAAAATTTTTCTGCGGCTTACCTCCGGCATTTAATAGTTTCTAAAGAAATTTTAGGACTAAGACTTGCAACAATACACAATGTTTATTTTATAAACGATTTAATGGAACGAATTAGGGAAGCAATTTTAGACGCAGATTTTTCTATCCTAAAAAAGCATTGGTTCCCTAGGGGTTGACAAATTCAAATTTTGTTATTAAACTGCGCCCTACATGGACGAGATTCAAGAAAGCAGCGAAACGGTTCAAGAAACTCAAGAGACTCAAACTCCGGAAGTGGGCTTTCCTCTTGCTCAACCGAAGCCCAAAGCAAAAAGCGGCAAAATGGTACTTATCGTTTTGGTGTTAGTGATTCTTATTGGTGGAGCAATATTTCTTTTTAGCCGAGGAGCTAAAGAGGAGCAAACAGAGATTTCCCCGACTCCGACAGTTGAAGGAGTCACGTCAACTCCCGGTTCAACCTCTCCCACCACGACTCCAACAACTATCGATAAATCAAAAGTAACAATTGAGGTGCAGAATGGAACCGGAATAACAGGGGAAGCGGCCTACCTACAAGGGCAGCTAAGGGATTTAGGGTATACGACGATTAGCGTTGGGAATGCCGAGAGTCAAAACCAAACTATTACTTCGATTACCTTTTCCAAGAACCTTTCTTCTCAGATAGTCAGCGAAATTACTAAAAAAATGCAAGAGATTTATGACAAAGTCGACACAAAAACCTCAAGTACCCAAAAGTCTGATGTAGTTATTACTACCGGGTTAAGAAAAGGTGTAACTCCCAAGCCAACCGCCACCCCCACCCCAACTTCAACTTCAACTCCAACTCCAACGACCACTCCATAGGCGGTATTTAAGGTATAATGTTTAGGTATGAATGTTCCCCTTTTTTTTGGCCGAACCTTTAGTTTTAACCTCGGGAACCTGACTTTTGCACCATCTTATCTACAGGCGGGTTTAATAATTTTGCTTCTTTTCCTTTTGGTTTTGACAATGGCCTCGATGCGCAGGCACTTTATCGGTTGGTCGATGAAAGGAGCACTTTTTGGTCTGTTTTTTGGTTTCCTTTTGGCCCTTATCCTTGAAGGATTTTTGATTATAGGCGGAAAAACCGCCTTTACCGAGATAATTGGCTGGAGGAATGCACCCAAACCTATTCTTGTCGTGCTGGAAGCAGGTAGGGCAAAACTTGTCAGTGTTCTGGGAATATCCGACGAAATTCCTTACTCCGAAGCTAAAGGAAAGGTTGGCAAAGAGGAAATTATCAAAGGTTTTCAAAGTCTCCCTCCGGACGAGGCCAAGAGTGTTCGCGATATGATTTGTGCTCCCTAGGCTGCTATACTTCACTAGTTATGCAAGATATCAAGTCAAGGATTAAGCTTTTAAACGAGCGTTTTGAGAGTTTTGAAAAGGGAATTGACCTGGCGGAGAAAAAGTCAACGCTAAATTCTTTGGAGGCTCAAACTCTGGACCCGGAACTTTGGCAAAACCAGGATAAGGCAAAGAGACTTTTACGGGAATTTGCCGATCTCAAAGGAGAAATCTCGGAAATTGAGAATCTTGAGGAAACGGTAAAAACCCTTAATGAACTTTCTTCTGACGAGGCCCTCTCCAAAGCCGAGGGGCAACTGGAAAAACTTACTCTTAAACTCCTTCTTTCCGGGAAATATGATAAGAAAAATGCCCTTGTTTCAATTCATGCCGGTCAGGGAGGAGTAGAAGCCATGGACTGGGCCAGCATGATATTAAGAATGTACCTGAGATTTTGCGAAAGACGCGGTTGGGAAACTCACCTGGTTGATATGACATCCGGGGAGGAGGCCGGAGTCAAAAGTGCTACCTTCGAAGTAGTTGGAACATATGCCTATGGCTATTTAAAAGGAGAATCCGGGACTCACAGGTTAGTGCGGCTATCTCCCTTTAATGCCGATAGATTAAGACAAACCTCTTTTGCTCTGGTCGAGGTCTTGCCGGAGCTGGCCGAGGTTGATTTACCGGATATTAAAATTGCCGAGGAAGATTTGGACTGGCAGTTTTTCCGCGCTTCTTCTCAAGGAGGGCAAAATGTACAGAAAGTTTCGTCTGCGGTTCGACTTACACATAAAACCACAGGGATAGTGGTTACTGCCCAATCGGAGAGATTTCAAGAACAGAACCGCAAAAATGCTTTGACTCTCTTGCGCGCTAAACTTTGGTTGTTGGAAGAAGCAAAAAAAGAAAACGAGAAGAAAGAGATAAAAGGCAAGTACCATCCGGCTTCTTGGGGTACCCAAATTCGCTCCTATGTCCTTCACCCTTATAAGATGGTAAAAGATTTGAGGACAGAGGTAGAAACAGCCAACACCGAGGCAGTTTTGGCTGGGGAGATTGATGAGTTTATCGAAGCCGAACTGAAATTGACTAATCACTAATCACTATTCACTATCCACTATTGGTTGTGTTATATTGAAAAACATGGAACAGCAAATTCCTCAAACACCGGCTCCTCAAGTTCCTTCTCCGGTGCAAAAGGTAGTGATGAAATTCCCGAAGTTTGATATCAAAGGCCAGGCTTTTCTTATTGGGGGAGTAGTTTTGGTAATCCTTCTTGGCATTGGTTCCGGCTGGCTTCTTTCGGGAAGAGGGAAAGCCTCCTCAACCCGGGAAGTTCCGGGCGTTGAGTCAACTGCCAAGGAAGCCGGATTAGCGGATGAAGCGACTTTTAGGGATTCGGCCGAGGGGAGCTTAGAAGAAGGGGGAATTGCCGGGGAAGGAACACATCATTTGGTTAGAGACGGAGGCCCCAGCCAGAATGTCTACCTGACCTCAACCGTAATTGACCTTCAGGCTTTTGTCGGCAAGAAGGTAGAAGTCTGGGGAGAAACAATCTCGGGCAAGAAAGCCGGTTGGCTAATGGACGTTGGTAAGATTAAGGTCGTAGAATAACCCCATCCGCGTCTCTTCCTCCCAAAAACCCGTCGTTGAAGTTGTGGAATGCTTCATATTGGGCTCTTAAAGCAAACAAGGCTTCCCGCTCGGCCGCAAAGTTGGGTGCCTGATTGGTAAGAGAAATCGTAAATGTCAGCCTTGCATCAGATGGCCAGTTTCTATGGCGGGCGGGAGAATTTGGGTTAGATGGCGTTTCATTTAAAACCAGATGAGCCGAAAAAGAAAAATATAAAGGCGGACAATCCGGTAAAAGTTCAAATTTGTAGTCCGTATTATAAACGTAGTTATCGGGTTGCCCTCTTACCCACTCAACGGTGGCATCGGAGTTTAATTTGGTTATGGCCGGGTCGAGCGGATTTTCGGCATATCTAAGATTGGGTTGATGCATCCTTCTTCTTACCTCTCCGGTTAGTCCTTTTGCGCTGGCGATAAAAACGCATTTGGACATGGTGGCAACAGTTGCACAAATCCCACCTGCGTCTAAATAACCCCCCGTTAGAAATCTCTCGGCATTTCTATGGGCAACGCCGGACATTTCAAGATAAGAATAAATCTGCCCCGGGGCAAACGGGCCATACCCCTCTTGCCATTCGGAAATACAACCCAATACCGTTAGGATGTTATAAATCTTGCTGGGATAAATTCTGCTTCTGTCCGAAAAAGCATAAGTGGCCACGATATCTTCGTTTTTTCTCTCCGGCGCCCCGTTTAGTATCTCCGTTTTAGATTCGTCCTGGCTAAAACCGACTACCACTTTCATTAAAGGCGCATGAATGCCTGTCGCGTGAGGAACCTCGGTTACCCAGGCAACGGGCCCTTGTGCATTTGGAACATCCAAATCCCTCTCGGGTCGTATGTTGGGGAGTATATCAAGCGGAATTCCGGTGAGGCTAACCCACTCGGGAAGAAAATAAGCCGGTGCAGTGGCGGGGTCAATCCAATTGCCATTTCTTGTCAAGGTTTCTATCTTTACGGGTGTACCATCGGTTATAAATTTTGGCAGATCGGTTAGAGGTTCCCCTTCGCCATTTTGTTCGACACGACGGGGCAAGTTGGCAAAAGCAAGCATGCCTAGGCCGGAGACTTTCAGAAATTCTCTTCGACTAAGAGGGGTATTTTCTTTTTCCATTTATTATTTCCTTTCCATGAGCAATTCCTTTCGGGAAAGCTCTCCCTGCCTGAGGTAAGTCCTGATTATTTCGATAGGGTCAACGAAAAACCTTTGAATAAGTTGTTCTCTGACAGCCGGGCCGTGAGGATACCACCAAGGGTCAGGCATAATTTTCTCACTAAATCCCCGCCTATTGGCAATATCAAGATGTAGGTGAGATCGACCGTTAGGTCTTCCGCTATGGTCCATCAAACCCACCAAATCTCCCGCCCGATAATTTTGGCCTATCTGGACATTCCAGCTACCCATGTGGCAGAAGCGGCTGTAGATGAGGCTTTCATCGGGTAGTCTATGGCAAAAAATGGCAATTTTCCCAAGGTCCCGATAAATTCCGTCTCCGGCAAAAACACAAACTCCATCCATAATTAGATCCAAGGGAGTTCCGGAGTCATCCTCAACGTCATGACGGTTAAAATCAGCCCCAATGTGTAAACCTCCGTCCGGTTGGTAATGAACGTCTACCGTTGGCTGAAGGTGGGTATAACCTGTGTTGGGATTTGTCCCGTTTCCGATTATGGCATCCAGGCTATTTCCAAAAGGCAGCACGCTGAAAGCGGCTGTTCTTTCGGGCAAAATATCCAAAACAACAGGGGCCTCGCCTTCAAGGGAAGGCAAAAGGCCAAGCCCCGCTAAGGATGAGGCGACTTTTAGGAATTCGCGCCTGGTTAGTTTTCGTTCGGCTTTCATACTATTACTATAAGGAGGCAGTGGAACAGATATTAAAGCACATTTTCAGAAGAATTGCAATCTATAGGGTACTAAAGGCTAGGGTAAGACTAGCGCAATCCTTTTTCATCTGATATCTTTATTCTGTGGAACTTATCAAGTTTAAAAACGTTTCAAAGTCTTTCGGCAAGATAAAAGCTTTAGAGAATGTCACTTTTGGTGTAGAAAAGGGAGAGTTTGTTTTTATTACCGGTCCCTCGGGAGCCGGTAAAACCACCATCCTAAGGCTTATTCTTCGGGAATTTAAACCCGATTCGGGAGAGATAGTTTTGGACGGAGTTGATATCCTCAAACTGTCCGAGACTCAAATTCCCTTTTTCCGCCAAAAAATAGGAGTTGTTTTTCAGGATTATAAAATCTTGAGCGAACGAACTGTGCGGGAAAATATCGAGGTAGCCTTGGCGGTTGAAGAGATTCCTCAGGAAAATTGGGAGGGGCGGGTAAATCAGGTTCTTAAATTAGTCGGACTTTCCGACAGGGCGGATCTTTTTCCAAACCAACTTTCCGGTGGGGAGATTCAAAGAACCTCGTTGGCCCGGGCTTTGGTCGTAAATCCTAAAGTAGTTTTGGCCGATGAACCGACAGGGAATTTGGATTGGGAAACGGCGGACTCCATAATGGATCTTTTGCAAAAAATAAATAAAGAGGGTAAAACCATAGTCATGGCCACCCACAACGAAATGATAGTTGATAAGTATAAAAAGAGAATAATCAAGCTGAAGCTTGGTAAAATTGTCAGCAAAGAGGAGCCCCGTCAAGTGGAAAAACCCTCGCAAAAGGTCGAAAATAAGGAAGAGCCCAAAAGACTGAAGATTAAAGTTGAGGAAGTCTGAGATTAATTTATGAAGAATATTCACCTAAAAACCGCCCTTGACTATATAAGAAGGTCTCCTTTCCAAGCCCTTTCCGCAATTTTAGTTTTAACTTTGACTTTTTTTGTGGGAACGATGCTGACAGTTCTTGTTTATTCTTCAGGCAATCTTTTGAAATATTTTGAAACAAGACCCCAGGTAATCGCCTTTTTGAAAAGTGAAGCTACGCCGGAGCAGGTTTCCAAGCTGCAGAATAAACTGGCAGCGGATTTGCGGACCAAAAATGTGCGTTACGTCTCCAAAGAGGAGGCCCTTTCGATTTATAAGAAGGCAACGAGCGATAACCCTCTTCTTTCCGAGTTGGTCAGCCCCGATATTTTTCCTGCTTCTTTGGAGTTTTCTCTGACCAACCTTTCCTTTGCTGAAGAAGTAATCAGTGAGGTTAAGAAAGAAGAAATTGTTGACCAGGTAGGCTTTACCGCCAGCCTTGGGGGCGAATCAACTCTTCAGGATGTTGTTTCCCGCTTAAGAACCATCACTTGGTACTTAAGAATCGGAGGAGGACTTTTAGTGGGGATGTTGGGAGCGGCCTCTTTCCTGGTTCTTATCGTCATTATTGGTATGAGAATGGCCACCCGCAAGGGGGAGATTGAAATTCTAAATCTAATCGGGGCCACCCCGGGTTTTATCCGGAGCCCTATCGTGATTGAGGCGCTTATCTACTGCTTTGCCGGAGTACTCTTAGGCTTTCTTTTGGCATTTCTTTTTTGGTTGTTTGTCACACCCAATTTAATTGCCTACTTTGGGGAAATTTCTATTCTTCCTAAAGGGACTTTAGATTTTGTTATCCTTTTTGTCGCAATTTTGGTTGGGGAGCTGGCAATCGGTTCACTTTTAGCCCTATTTGGGAGTATGCTGGCGGTGTCTCGCGCTCGCAGAACCCGATGAAAATTTTCAAGGTAATTTTTCTTATTCTTCTTGCCTTTTTCCTCTTTATTTTAGTTGTTGGGCGGGCTAGCGCCCAGACCTGTTCGAATATTACAAACGTTAACGAAAGGATTACCTGTTACGAAAACGAAGTTTCCCGCCTTCAGGCTCAATCCAAAACCCTTTCAAATCAGATTGCTCAGTTTGACGCCCAAATTAGGCTGGCGACTCTTAAAATTTCCCAAACCGAAGAAAAAATTCTACTTTTGGGCGGAAGAATTGACCAGCTGGAGGGCTCTTTAACGGCTTTATCCGGAGCCTTTTCCTCAAGAGCGGTTGAAACTTACAAAATGGCCAGGGTTGGCGACCCTCTTTTAATCCTGGTTTCGGCACCGGATTTAACGGAAGCAATTTCCCGGTTCCATTATTTGCAAAGGATTCAGGAGGCGGATAGGGATTTATTACAAAGGCTCCAAACGGCCCAGAATACTTATAAAGGCCAAAAAACCGACCAGGAAACCCTGCAGGCCGAACTGCAAAAGCAAAAGGCAAATCTTGATAAGCAGAAAAAGGAAAAAGCAGCCCTTTTGGCGGTTACCAAGAACGATGAGAGGAAGTATCAGGAACTTTTAGCCGCTGCCAGAGCCGAGCTGGCGGTTATTTTAGGGCAGGGAAGCGAAAAGTTTCTTCGGGATATTTCGGAAGGAGAGGTTATTGGAAGAGTTATCCCCTCCGCCTCGGGCTGCTCCTCGGGCCAACACTTGCACTTCGAAATACATAATGGTACCTCGGTTGAGGACCCCAATAATTACTTAAAGCCGATTTCCTTTAGCTATGCACCGGGCTACGACACGTCCTATTACGGAGCAATAAACCCTCATGGAAGCTGGAACTGGCCAATGGATGAACCCATCGAGATTAATCAAGGGTTTGGGTCGCATCCTTTTGCCAAAACCTTTTATCCCGGGGGAGTGCATAACGGAATTGATATAGATTCTACTTCTTCGACCTCCGTAAAGGCGGTGAAGGCAGGAAAACTTTACGGCGGCTCCTACCAGTGCGGAGGAGTTTATCCGGGGACGCTTCTTTTTGCAAAAGTCGAGCAAGTAGACGGACTGATTACCTGGTATTTACACATGACCCCCCAGTAAGGATTAAATGTGTACCAATGATTTAAATCATTAAGACAGATGTCACAGGTTTCAAAATATCCTATCTCAAGAGACGTTTACGAGACAATTTCTGAAGCGTTGTCGAAAACGATTATTAATTTGAGAACCAAGAGTCAGGTTATCCAATTCTTCGAAGAATTCCTCTCGCCGACAGAAAGGATTATGTTAGCCAAGAGGCTAGCCATCGGACTACTTTTAGCTAAAGAATATAGCTATAGAGAGATAAGAAAAATTTTGAGAGTAAGCACTACGACTATCGGCGATGCAGCCCTGCTCTACAAATACGGCAATAGTTATAGAGAGGTTATCCTAAAATTGCTAAAAGACGAGAAAATGGAAGAATTTTGGCTTAAGGTTGGGGAAACGATTTCTGCAGCTGGAGCTAAAGGTGGATCAAAGAGTGGGGCTTGGGTTTATTTAAGGAATCAGTTAAGAAAAAAGCGCTTAAAGAAAGCTTTCTGAGGACCTGTACCAATGATTCGAATCATTAAGACACCTCTCTTATTCTTGATAATGCTGGGCGTGTCGTTTTTATTCCTCCTTTTTCCTCCTCGGGCATTGGCGCAGGTGGTGATAAATGAAATTTTGCCGAATCCCGCGGGTGACGATACGGGAAACGAATGGGTAGAACTTTACAATCAGGGATCGATAGCAGTTGATATTTCTGGATACAAACTAAGAGATGCTTCTGACCATGAACAGATAATAAGCTCTGGTTCTATTCCGGCGGCGGGATGGTTACAGATTTATTCCCAGGGTAGTTTTTCTTTGAATAATTCAGGTACCGAAACAATTAGTTTATATGATTTTGCCTTACCAGACCCCATAAATGTTTTTCAATATACAGATTCGACAGAAGGAAAAAGTTGGGGGAGAATTCCTGACGGGGGAGGCATTTATGCGACTGTTTTGGATCCCACACCGGGCGGTGCAAACCAGGTCCCGGCAACCCCAACTCCTACGCAAACGCCAACGGATTCGCCGACGACGACTTCCACCCCTACGCCCACACCTACCCCCACTCCGACTCCCACGAAAACTCCGACTCCGACGAAGACGCCGACGGCTACTCCTAAACCAACGACTATTTTAGTCTTGGCGGAGGAAACCGGGCAAGGCGAAGATGTAATTTTGGGATTGAGAGATGAACTTAATACCCCAAGCCCTACTTTGGTTGCCGGCGAAAGCGCGCAAAAGAAAAAATTTCCTCCGGGCGCTTTTTTCCTAATTATCGGAGGGGGTTCGCTGATAGCCGGCTCGGGGTTTGTTCTGTTCAAAAAAATGAAGGAAGATTATACTAATCAAAATGGACAAGAAAGCGATAATAACAAGCAAGATATTTAGGTTTTGGTTTCCGGTTGTCATCTGGGCGGCGGTTATCTTTGTTCTTTCGGCAAAACCGCTCCCCACAACTTCGGAATTTTACTGGAAGGACTTTGTGGTCAAAAAAACCGCCCATCTCATCGAATATGCGGTTTTTGGGACCCTCGTCTTCCGGGCTCTTATCAATAGCGGTCTTTCCAAAAAAAAGGCAGCGATTTGGTCAATCCTCATTTCGATTCTTTACTCCTTATCCGATGAATTCCACCAATCTTTTACTCCGGGAAGGGAGCCAAGGATAAGAGATGTTATTTTTGATACAATTGGGGCCGGTCTCGCCGTCTACGCTTTATGGAAATTATTAGCAAAAGCCCCGAAGAGACTAAGGAGTTGGGCAGAAAAATTGCAGCTGACTTAGCCATTAGCCATAAGCCATTAACCATTGCTTTGACAGGAGATCTGGGAAGCGGCAAAACAACCTTCGTTCAGGGCTTCGCGAAGGGCCTCGGACTCAAAACCAGAATAATTTCTCCAACCTTCATCCTCATGCGACTTTATAGAGTTGCGCCAACTACCAACCACCAATCACTAGTCACGAGCTTCTATCATGTCGACCTTTATCGGTTTGAAAAAAATGCTGAGCGGGAAGTTGTAAATTTGGGACTTACTGACCTGTGGGAACAGAAAGAAAATATTGTTGTAATAGAGTGGGCGGAGAAGATTAGGGGGTTAATCCCCATGGGCTCTACTTGGATAAAGTTCGAGGTTTTAGACGAGAATCGGAGGAAGATTACAGTAAAGGCTAATTTTAAAGACTAAATTTCCAATTTTCAATTTACAATTTTCATTTAATTATCTATGAATCAAACGGACAAAAGCTTTGATCTTGAAGAAAGAACAGCTAAATTTGGGGAGAGTGTAATAATATTCTGCAGGAGCCTTAAACAGGATGCAATTACAAGACCTCTCATAAGTCAAATAATCCGTTCGGCTACAAGTATTGGTGCAAATTATATGGAAGCGAACGGAGCAAGTTCTAAGAAGGATTTCGCTAACAAGATTTTTCTTTGCAAAAAAGAGGCTCAGGAAACCAAGCATTGGCTTAGGATGTTGGCCAAGGCGGAGCCGGAGGAACAAGAAAAAATACGAATTTTATGGAAGGAATGCCAGGAACTAACCCTAATTTTTCAGAAAATAACCTCTACCTTGAGGAGAAATAAATAATTGAACCTTGTGACATTCAATGAAAATTAAAAATTGATTAATTGAAAATTGAAGCAATTAAAGGTTTAAATTAAAATTTAAAATTAATAATTAAAAATTGAGATGAAACTATATATAAATACGGCTGATAGGGGAAAGATAATTGTTGGAATCGACGACAAAAAGTTTGAATCCAAGGCCAAAGAACAGGCTTCCCAGAGGCTTTTGCCGTTTATCGACGAGGTTTTGGGTAAAGAAGGCGCCACATTTTCCCGAATTACGGAAATTGAAGTAAATTGCGGCCCGGGTTCTTTCACCGGTCTTCGGGTAGGGGTTTCGGTCGCCAACGCAATTGCCTGGGTTTTGGGAGTTAAGGTTAACGGCAAGGATGTGAAAAAAGGCCAAATGGTTGACATTAAATACTCATAGAGATGAATAATTTTTCTTGGTCGAAAATCGTGAAAAAAATTTTGCTCGGCATCTTCCTCGTGGGTACCCCCTTTTTCCCGGTCAATATGCCGGAGAAAATAGATTCCATCAGAGAGAGGATTGAATCAAGAGTTAGGGCTTCCTTCGGTATCTATAAAGATGAAGCATTTTCCCAGGAAGAGGTAAATTTCTCTCCAGGCCAAAAGATATTTGTAAAGGTATCCGGCGTCGGGGAGGGGACCGAGGCAACAATAACCCTTCAAGATGAGAATAAAACTAAGATATTCGAATTAAACATGGACAGAAAGGGAGCGGATTATACGGGGAGTTTAAATGTTGGGGATAAAGAAGGCATTTATTATATCCACATCGAGATAACAGGCGAGGGTATTTCCTTCGTGGGAGAGAGGAATATAAATGTCGGTGGCTCTTCCGGCCAGACAGTCTCAAATGCCAGCGTTGAGGCTGTGAGTATTTCTGATACTTCAAGTACTGGTTTGCACCAAAATACAATAGTTAGGGCAAGTGCTATGGGTTTTATCGGCTGGCTGGAAAGCTGGATATATCGTATTTTAGGTCTTTTTCACGCAGGCTCTTGACAGGGTGATTTTAGTTATTTACTATGGTAATCGAAACCTAAATGCAACCTACCGACTGCCCCGGAAAAGCGATTGTCTATAATGCCCAAAGTAAAAAATGGCGAGGCTCTAGTCGAAGACATTATCTCCTCTTTGAACTCTTTGGGAGGGTGGGGAAGTCTGGAAATCTTCGTGCAAAACCACAAAGTTACGCAAATTACCAGAAGGGCGATTGAAAAGACCAATCATAGTCTGGATTCCAGTGAGCCCAATGTAAGTATCAATAAATAAAGAAATCAGATAATTTTTTAGGATAGCGCCGACTGCACACAGAGGCGATTTCACTTTGAAAGTGAGGTCGCCTTTTTTGGTTGTTTAATTTGAAAATTACTTTTTGATTAAAGCGAAGGGCAAGCCCCACTTCGCATAAAGCTACGCGGGGCGAAGAAAGGAGGTGATTAAAATATGAAGAAATTAGCAGCTTTAGTCGGAAGTGCCGCATTGCTTTTAAGCATGACAGGCGTCGTTATGGCCCACAGGCGCGGAGGAGACGATGTCTCTATCAGGAATTACGGCAGGGTTACGAACGACATTGAGACCCGCGCTGATAGCGGCGACAACTCAATCGGCGGAAAGTTGGTCAGAGGAGGGAGAATAGAAACCGGAAAAGTAGAGGCATACTCTGATATATTTACCGATGTCAACTCGACAGTATTGGGTTGTGGTTGTACGGATGATCTTAGTATCCGCAATTACGGCAAAGTCAGAAACGATGTTGAGACAAAAGCCGACAGTGGAGACAACTCAATCCACGGCCGCTGGGTTAGCGGAGGCAAGATCGACACAGGAAAAGCTTTTGCAGGTACCGTAGTAGAAACCATCGTCAACTTTACAATGGTTGCCGGAGAAGAAGGGTAAAGCTCTTCTATTGTCCCATGGAAGGCGGGGGAGGATAACCCTTCCCCCCTTCCTGAAGGACATTTTTCGAGTTTTTAAAGGTTAAAACTTTTTGCCTAATATGAATAAAGCAAGAAAGATAATTTCCATAGTTTTTATCCTTATTTTGGTTTTTGGCTGGCCGGCCTCATCTTTCGTTTTAGCTCAAGAGGTAGCGGAAGTGACGCCAACCCCGATTGAATCGGGGCCGACTCCCCCGGCCGAAACACAAGAAACACCGGCCGTAATTGATAACTCGGCGGTAGTGGTTGATGAAGTCAGTTCAACATCGGATACCGGCGATAACACGATTGAAGTTAGCCCTACCCCTACGCCTTCCGAATTGGAAGCCAATCCCGTTGAGGAGGAGGAAACCAGTGTTCCGCAAGAAACCATCATTGACACCTCCGATGCGGTTTCTTTTACGGAAGTTGAGAATAATGTCAATACAACCGAAGTTAATTCCCAAGTTTCTGACCAGACATTAAATATCTTACTTGATTCCACAGGAGATATTGATTTAACGACTATGTCTTTGGAAACTCCCCCGCCCGCGCAGACTTCCGAGAGCGCCGGCGTTTTGGAAATTGCTAACCTTGCCTCCGTTTCAAACGAGATAATAAGCATCGCCAATACCGGAGAAAATACGGCCGAAGGAAGCGGGGCAACAACAATAAGCACAGGGGATTCCTACTCTATCGTTACCCTTCTTAACAAAGTAAACACCATAATAATCGATTCAACTTTGCATTTGGTGACGATTAATATTTTTGGAGATATGAAAGGCAACATTATCCTTCCCGATTTTGCCTTGGAGGATGCCACTGCTTGTTGCTCGGCCTTTATCGTAATAGAAAATAATGCGGGAGTTTTTAATATTATCGATTCAAGCGCAATAACGGGAGAAAATACGGCGGTGGTAGGTGACTCGGGAAATATAGAGACGGGAAGCGCCCAAAGTATTGTTAATGTCTTTAATCTGGTTAATATGAACCTTATCGGCGTCATCTTTCAAAGGCTTTATATAAATAATGCGGGACAGTGGACCGGAAATTTTCTGGGCTGGGGTAATTTCGGATTTTCCGAAGGAGGCCAAAGCCTAACTTTTGAATCCGTTAGCTCGGGCGGGACGGGGGGTTGTGCAGGCTGCGGGGTCGGTGGGGCGGATATCGAAAATAAAGCCTTAGTGACAAATAACATAACCTCTCTAGCCAATACCGGCGGAAACTCTGCCACAGGCTCAAATGTCCAAATCAAAACGGGGAATGCTTATAGTAGCGTTTTGGCCGCCAATTTGGTCAATACTTCGATTATTAACTCTTGGGGTTTTATCGGCTTTATCAATATTTTTGGCACTCTTGAGGGGGATATCGGCGGGGCAAGCAAATTTATAGTGCCAACTCCTACTCCCGAACCGGCGCAGGAAGTTACGGCTTCTTCCGATTGGGTAAGAGAGCAGGGCGGACTTTTGAGTGTCAGCCATCGCCATAATGTCGGAGAGTATGTTTTGCCGGGAGATACCGTTACCTTTTTTGTTAATGTTAAAAACCCCGGAAGCGGAATTGTTTATGACACAAAACTTACGATAGCGCTCATAAAAGACGGAATAGTAGCGGGAGGCGGTCTTTTTAATCTGGGCGATATAAACCCCTTAAAATCGGTGAGGTTGTCAACGGGGCTGGTTCTTTCCAAAAAAGCACCCTTAGGGGAATATCTTGTCAGGGTTACTGCCAGCGGACTGGTTGGGCCCGGGGATACGGAAATATCGGCATTTTCCGATTCAAAATTCCTGATTGGAGGCTTTAGTCGCCGCTCTCCGATTGTCGCCGGGTTAAGCCGGGAAGTGGGAGCCTCGGGTTTTCCTTCCGAACCCCAAGTATTAGGCAGTGTCGCCCCCCTAAGAAACAAAGAAAGAATAATGCTTTTAGTCTTTGCCGCCCTTTTGACAATTTATCTTTCAGGCAGAGGTTATCAGAGAAGAAGAGAGATAGGGGCATATATTTACAGAAACAGAAAATTTCTCGTTCCGGCCGCCACCGTACTTAGAAGTCTTCTCTTTAAGATGGGCTCCCTTCTTTAAAAAAGTCGCCAAAGTCGGAGTTTCAGTTTATTGGCAGGGGTGTGAAAAAGGCCAGCCAGTTGACATTAAATACAGGCGATGTTGACAGCACTTATAGGGGGTGTATAAGGTAATTATCACTGCCCAATAAAAATGTCTTGTCCAAGGCAGTGCCATCTTTCGCTTCAGGTGGTTACCTCACCCTCTTTACTTTCCGCTATAGCCTCTTTTTTCCCAGAATTTTCCGTATTAATTTTTGTCACGAAAATAGAAAGGAGGTGAATAAAATGAAAAAAGTATTATTAAGTCTTTTGACGGTTGCGGCTGTTGGAACATTGGCTTTCGGCGCTTCCCGCGCTTTCTTTAGCGACACGGAAAAAAGTGTAGGTAACACTTTTATCGCCGGGGGTATTGATTTAACTATTGATAGCCAGTGTTCGTACAACGGCGCACAGTCCAGCCAGTGTGGATTATGGGGTTTAAAGGATCTCGATGAGCTTACATCATCCAGGTTCTTCAATTTTACCGATATTAAACCGGGCGATTGGGGAGAAAATACGATAAGTATGCATGTTAATAATAACGATGCATGGGCGTGTCTGACAATTGATAACATGCACAACGATGGCAATGGATTGACGGAGCCGGAAATTGCGGCTAACGACCCTAATGACGGTGAAAACCAGGGTGAACTCGCTCAAAATCTCTATTTCACAGCTTGGGCTGACGACGGGGATAATATATGGGAAGCGGGAGAACCGCTTCTGTTTACGAATAAACTCGGACCGGCAAGCGATGTTCTTAATAGCAAGACCTATGCTTTGGCCGATTCCACTATAGGCAACCCAATTCTTGGAGGAACGACCCGAAATATTGGGCTTGAATGGTGCTTCGGTACAATGACCGTTGATGAAGCGACCCATACGATAGCTTGCGACGGTTCAAATGCGGGGAACGGAACACAAACCGATTCTTTGACTGCCGACGTTACTTTTTATGTTGTGCAGGCAAGGAATAATCCAACATTTGTGTGTAGTTCTCTCGAGCCACATCGGTTGGTATTGGAAAATAAAGACCCGAATTGGAACCGCATCTTAAATGATGGGATTTACGGAATCTTAACTTGGACGGGTGATGGTAATACATTCAACTACAGTTTGAATGCATATAAATTACAACCGACAACAAGTTACAGCTTAATTTATTATGCTGATCCCTGGCCGGGTAACCATCCGGGTGTATTGATTAGTTCAGGATCAACAGATGGCAGCGGAAACCTTACTTTATCTGGAACTCCAGATTTAATTACAGACTTGCCAGAACCGCCTGATACTAACGATCCGACCGGAGCAAAGATCTGGTTAATACCAAGTATTGCTTATAACGCAAGTACATACAGCGTTATTGCTTGGAATGATCTACCTGCTAGCGATTGGTTATTTGAGACAAACCTTATTAAATACAACGATACTAATCATTGATAAGGTTTAAGGTCTGGCCTTTTAGTCCTACGCTCTTCGCGGGACTAGAGGGCAGCCTACTGGTCGGTGATGCAGGAAAAATTCTTGCCATCCGCGACATCCCGGCCGGTAGACTACCCTTTAATGGGATATTTGAGAAATAAGATACCGGCTTTATGAATTATAAAAAAATCGCCTTACCCGTAATACAAGGTGCGGTTTTAACGGTGGTTCTTATCATTGCTTCGATACTGCTTCTCTCCCACTATGGTTATATTAATCTGGTCAAACCGTATATTATTTACTCGGGCTCTATGGAGCCGGCAATAAAGACGGGCAGCGTTGTTTTTTCCATCCCGGAGAAAACTTATTTTCCAGGCGATATTATTACTTACGCTCAAAATAATGATAAGAAAAATCCGGTTACTCACAGAATAGACTTTAAACTTTACCCCGAAGGGGTTAATGAAAAACCTGTTTATCTGGTATCGGGAGATGCGAATAAGGATTTCGATAAACCGCAAGTAAAAGACGAACAAATAATCGGCCGGGTGTTTTTTCATATTCCATATCTTGGGTACATTGCGGATTTTGCCAAAAAACCACAGGGATTTATCCTTCTTGTTATTGTCCCTACCACAATTATTATTTATGAAGAACTAAGATACTTAGGGCTTGAACTTTCGAAGTTATTTTCAAAAATAAAGTCTAAGTTAAAAAAAAAGGAAAAACCAGATAGCTATTTGGCTCCAAAGCGGGCAGGACTTCCAAAATTTACTGTATTAATACCTGCTTTAGGGGCAATATTCGTATTCCTTGCCTTTTCGGCCGCCTACTTTTCCGATCTTGAAAAAAGTATGGGAAGTATATTCCAAGCCGCCTCTTCTTTCCCGGAAACAGCTTTATTAGAAAACAAAGATATTTCAAATAGTTCTTGGCCAGTAATTGTTGATAATACTTTTGGGAATCTGAAGTTTGATCCGGTTTCTCCAACTTTCAATTATGAATTTGAAGGTAAGGGTTTAATTGCAAATAAGTTATATTGTTTAGTTTATTACGCCGATCCATGGCCGGGAGATGGTACAGGTCACTCTACGGGTTTTTTGATAGACAAAGGAACTTCCAACTTATCAGGACAAGTGTCAATAGAGGGGTCTAAGGACATCGGAACCGATTTGCCAAACTTGAATGATACAAACTATCCCAGTGGTGCAAAGATTTGGTTAATACCATGCGTAAATTATAGTGAGGTCAACCATAAAGTTAATCCGTGGGTACCAAACAAGATTGATTGGCTTTTTGAGACACGATTGATAAAGTATACACGGATTGTCCCATCGCCCACACCGACCCCCACCCCTTCGCCCACTCCTACTCCAACGCCTTCCCCCACATTAACCACGATATATTTAAATCAATTGGGCGGTGATATTGGAGCTCAATACGGCTATAGTCACGATTATACGAACGCTTCATCGAATAATGTATATTTCAGCTACCTAAGCCCGGCACTTTCTAAATTAAGCGGGACAATTCATGGCACGGGGCTTAAACCTTACACTACCTATCAAGTAAAGTTTGGAGGGATTCCAACGTGTCTCGATTCTATCAACGGAAATGATTCCGCTAACGAGTATATCGGTTATGAAGGCAGATGGACCTGTGTTAGTTCAAACTGTTCATCTCAATCAGCTTTGGAAAGAAACAGATCCGATGCTCAGTACGTAGCCAATAAAGCCAAACCGGACAGCGACCCCGCAAAAGAGTGTCTTGCGGGGTATCTTGTTTGGGACCATATAACGGCTGATTCTGCAGGGGCGGCAAATAAAGCGGTTTCAACATCGAATAGCTTTCATGTTCTAGGCTGTGAAGGAGTAGTCTGCGGAGGTATAGGTGGTACTTATCTAACAAGCCCCGATTCATCCCATTCAACGGTTAAGTTTTGCCCGGTAGATAAAGTCGATGGGCAAATTGAACGAGGAAGTTGTGGCGGTCTTACCTTAAATCCGGGAAATTACCATCTGCAAATGAGTTTAACCGAAGAAAGTTTTCATCTAGGCAGCTGGGCGACTGTGTTATACGGTAATATCGATTTCGAAATACAATGAAAAAAATAATAATATTGTTATTTACGCTGGTTACGACTCTTTCCTTAATATTGCCCGGAACGATTTTGGCCACAGATTCTTCCGACGGGAATCTGGAAATTACTTGGGATACTTCGCCTGGCGGGCCGATTTTTTCGCTCGACGATTTTAAACCCGGAGACTGTGTGGAAAAAACTGTTAAAGTAAAAAATGGTAAGAACCAGAGTGTGAAAGTATTTGGGGTTAATACAGTCTCCGAAAATAGCATTTTACCTGATGTAACAAATATCCAGATCTGGGCTGGTAGTACATCAATTTATGGACCCAAGACCCTGAATCAATTCTTTTTAGATTCTGCCCCAACCGCAGGATTATACCTTTCAACCGTCCCGGCAAAATCAGTCATCATCTATAAATTTAAAGCCTGTTTTGATATTAATGCCGGAAACGATTATCAAAAATTAAAAGTCGTTTTTGACCTAACTTTTGGGATAAACATTACGGCTCCTCCGGATATTAAAATTAATGAGGTTTACTACGACGTCGACCCGGCTCATGGCCTGGATAGCCCGAAAGATAGGGGTGTAAGTGACCACGGAAGTTTCTTTGAGACAGAACTATTTGATAAATGTTTTTGCATAGATAAATTCCCAAAATTTAGAACATTTTTTAGAGATTTCGACCACATACTTGGCGACTGCGGCAAAAAGCGCGGCCAAAACGACGAGTGGGTAGAGCTTTATAATCCGACCGACCACGATATTTCTTTAAAAAACTGGAGCTTAACCGACGATTCCGGCGAAAAACGAGTCATTAATGCCAAAAAAATAATCAAATCGCACGGCTTTGCTTTGATTTCAAAAGATGCCAGCACTTGGACTTTTTGGAATGAAGACCCAAACTCGATTAAGATAGAACTTGGCAGTCAGATTGGTAATGGATTAGGAGATGGGGGAGACCATTTGATCCTGAAAAATCCGGATGGTGATGAAGTGGATTTTACGGCTTGGGAGAGCGACCATTATCGATGGAATCCGTCGGTGCCTGATGTCCCGCTTGGTTCATCAATTGAGAGAAGCAGTCCTGGTTTTGACAATAACGTAGTAGGCGACTGGTTAACCCGAACCCCACCGACTCCGGGGCACTAGCCCAAACCCTTTTCCCCAAGCCATCCTCTATTCCTGTTGAGCGCACCCTGGCGGGCCAGATAACTCTATAGGATTGTACCAATGATTCGAATCATTGGTACAATTGTAGGGAACCTTTTCAATTTGACGTCCGATATTTGACACCCCATAGAAGTTGGAATAGAATCGGGGCGCTCGTTGAAAATCCGCGGAAGACAGGCATAAAGCCAAAGGAGGAAGAGGTGAGCGAGCGGATCTTTTTCAGAATCCGTCCGAAAGACCATGCCCCAATCGAACCACTGGCCAGATACCTCCCCGACAAGCTGCAGGCTGTTGTCACGCATGTGAATTCGGGTGGGCGCCGTACCTTTGTTGCCAGTGATGATGGCACCTTCGAAGTTAAAGTTCTTAACCCGAAGCTTGTGGACGAAGTTAGGAAGGCAATCGAAAGGTTCCATTTCGAGACCGTCGAGCTTTGTGCATACGCCTGATTTTCCGCCTGTAGCCCTCCTTTACTGCGCATGTCCCCAAGGAGGGCTTTTTGTATAATAAAAGAATGAAGAGAAGAAAAAACAAAGACCAAACCCGCAGAAAACTGCACACACTCGGCAACTTGCTGATTCTTACCGCCTTGGCCATACTTTTAATGACCTTCGCCCCTGTTAGTAGAGAGGAAACGGTATATCAGGTCAGGAAAACCTTCAATGTTGCCTACACCCAGAAGGATTTAACTCCGCCCAATACGGACTTTTCCATTGTTATCCCCAAAATCGGAGCGGTGGCTCCTGTTTTTGCCAATATTGACTCCCAGGACCCCAAAAGTTATTTAGCGGTTTTGCGCAAAGGCGTTGCCCATGCCAAAGGAACTTCTCTCCCGGGGGGGCCGGGCAACACTTATATTTTTGCCCACTCGACGGATACCTTCTATAATGTTGGCCGATACAACGCGGTTTTTTACTTGATAGGAAAATTGGAAAAAGGGGATGAGATAGATATTTACTATAAGGGTAACAAGATTATCTACGAAGTTGCCAGTAAAGAAGTGGTGGCCGCCGATGCCGTCAAATATCTGGGTCAGTTCGGTGAAGGCAACACTTTAACCCTGCAAACTTGCTATCCTCCGGGTACCACACGGAAAAGACTAGTGGTTATTGCCAACCAAAGAAGTTAAGATAATACCCCGTAATTTGACTTTTCACAGAATACGTTGTATAAATCTTCTATCTGTCCAAAATTGATGAACAAGAAGGTCCTAAATAGGCTGTTTTCAGCCATCGCCTCCCTTTCACTTTTAGTCAACTCCATTTCTGCGCCCCTTAGTGTTTATGCACAAGAGATTACACCGGAACCGACACCGGTTATTGAAGAAACGCCAACCCCTGAAATTACTCCGGCTCCGGCAGAAGAGGTAACCCCAACACCAACACTGACTGAAGAATTGTTACCTACTCCGACTGAAGAACTAGTGGCGACTCCTCTGGCTGAACCGCAAACCGAAAGCCAGCCGTCTCAGGAAAACAATCAACCTTCCGTGGTAGAGCCGTCCCCGACCGTAACCCCGCAAGTTGTTGAGGATGAAAAAGGAGAACTTTCAGCGGTTATTTTGGACAATGTTAAAGCCTCCTCAATTAATGAATTCGACTTTGAATACCAAACCGAGGGAAGCGCCACCCTTATTACCGACAAGCTCGATTATGCCCCGACAGATACAGTTTTGATAACAGGAACGGGATTTACGCCCAATGAGACTTACGATTTGCTGATTACCTCGGAAACCGGCAACTTTAGGTTTTCCGACAGGGTTTCCTCCGACGAGAGCGGAAATCTCTTTTACAGCTACCAACTCGACGGAACTTATAGACCAGACTATAAAGTGGAAGTTAAGTCTGGCGACACAGTAATCGCTTCAGTAACATTTACAGATACTACTACTCCTGTAACCGGTGCCTCAACAATTACTGACAATAATGCAATTGGAAATGTTACATGGAATAATCCTTCAAGGGGACAAACCTCTAATGATAACTGGGCGACTGCGTCTTTGAACTCATCTGGCGACATCACACATTATTTGAAAGCGACCAATTTTGGTTTTTCATTACCTGCAGGCGCAACAATAAATGGTATAGAGGTTCGTGTTGAAAAACACCAAGTATGTACCGAGCATGACGGTTGTACATCAAAGATTGTTGACAATAACGTCCGTTTAGTTAAAAACGGTACTGTTATAGGTAATAATAAAGCGGATACATCAACGGCGTGGAGTGATTCCGATTCGACAAAAACCTATGGAACTCCGACTGATCTTTGGGGAACAACATGGAGCGTTGCTGATATTAATAATTCAAATAGTGGAATGGTGTTTGCTGCAAATCGTACTTCTGGGGGAGACAGAACTGCATATGTTGATTATATTACGATAACCGTTTATTACACCGAAGTTCAACATACTCCTGTTACATTTTGTCATGCAAAACCACCTGATACTGCAGCTAACGGATACGACCAGCTCACAACTGATGATGACGGAATTTTTCAACAAGGGCATTCTTCGCAGCATGACGCCGATATCATCCCCCCATTTGACTATTATGGTGGTCACTATTCAGGAAAAAACTGGGATACGAACGGACAAGCAATTTTGAGAAACAATTGTGTAGTTCCGCCACAGACAGGAACTTTGAGGGTAACCAAGATAACAAATCCGGCTAATAATCCTACTCCGTTCAGTATTACAGCTACGGGAAGCGGAACCATTACGGCTCCGGCTACCAGAAACATTGTTGCCGGAACACCCCAAAGCTTTACGGTTATAGACGGAACATATTCCGTATCAGAAGCAGCTCCCGGCGGTTGGTATTTAGAAGCTAACACTTGCCAAAACGTTAGAGTTCCTGCAGGCCAGACAGTAGATTGTAGTATTACGAATACCCTCGCCAATCCCCAAATTTCAGTTGTCAAGGCTGGGCCTGAATTTGTGATGAGTGGTCAGCCTGCCTCTTTTACATACACGGTTACCAATCCCGGAAATGTTCCCCTTACCAACATAACTGTCTCCGACAATAAATGTTCTCCTGTTAATAAAGTTTCCGGCGATACCGGAAACGACGGAATATTAGGGCTGGGTGAAGTTTGGTCATATACCTGCTCCTATACTCCGGGCTGGGCCTTCCCCAATGCTTTGACAAATACAGCCACGGCTAGTGGGTATGCAAGCCAAACAGTACAAGCCACAAGCAACTTTTCTTTGTATCCGTTCACGCTACGCAAGGATGTTGTTCTTTACTGGGAAGGAACCAGTATTCAATATTCAGATACGAGACTTTTTAGCGTACAAGCCAAAAAGAATGGCCAAAATGTTGGCAGTCCGTTTACGATTGGCGAGTCTTCTCCAAGAAATCTCTGGCTAAGCGCAGGAGACTGGCAATTCTGCGAAGTTAATCTTCCAGCCGGATATAATTCTGCCTATGGGTGCATTAATTACACAATCGGTCAGGGTTATCCGGATTGGACCCATGTCAACGTGATTAGGTTTGATTTAGGGATAGATAAAACCGCCCCGGCCGAGGCCTCCGAGGGAGAAACCATTATTTATAACTACACTCTTACCAATTCCGGGCCGGCCAGCGTGACACCGGTTATTAACGATGATAGATGTAGCCCCTTAGTCAGAAGCGGAGGAGATACCGATGGCGATGGTTTAATTGATCCCGGCGAAGTCTGGACTTATACATGCAATTATGTAATCCCTGCAGGAACCGCCGGAACAACAATAACTAATACAGTGACAGTTCATGATGCGGAAGGTGACCAGAGGCCACACGATTATTGGTGGCTGGGAGGAGACACAAATCCGGCAAATAATTCCGATTCCGCACAGGTTAGAGTTCGCCCTGCGGTTACAATAAGAGCGTATAAAATAGTTTGTGACAGCGAGGCTGATTTGCCCAACTGGTCGGGTGGAGCACCGGGTGCGCAAAAGCCCGGAAAACCAGGTGGAGCTGTAAGTGCAAACACAGCCAGTGCATATGTCGCTGCACACCCAACTTGTCATCTTGAAGCCGGATGGGATTTTCAGTGGGGTTTTCAGGATAAAGCAAGTGCAGCAGGAGTCGATAAGCTTATGGGTAGCCATATCGGAGCGGCAGACGGCACACCTTCAACTTGCCCTGCGGGCGGTGCCAATTGCGGAACAAATACTTTCACCGGAACTCACTACAATGATTGGAAAGACTTCACTTCTTCCACCGGAGCCAGTACCCCAGCAGAGATTGCTATTTATAACCTAGAAGGTGCTTCAGGAATTTGGGTTAGGGAAAACCTAAAGGCAAACTATGTGCCATTTACCTATCCACCTCAAAGCCAGATAGAAAACAATGTTTCCGCAGAAATCTACTGCGACGGCGATAAGCTCAACTACGATAACTACGATAGAGTAATCTCGCCTGCTTACGGTTCTACTTACTATTGTGTTACGTTTAACGCCTTAAATTACGGAAATATAAGCGGGGCCAAGTGGGGAGATGTAGATGGAAACGGCATTTGGGATGGAGAAGAAACCGGGCTTCAAGGTTGGACAATAGAGTTGAAAGATGAAAGTGTGGTTATTGATACCAAAACAACAGGAGCAGATGGCGGATACCTATTTGAGAACGTTATAGCCGGAAATTACCAAGTTTGTGAAGTTGAAAATCCTGATTACAAGAGAACGGAGCCGGCAGGGCCTTCTAACTGCAAAAATGTCACGGTTAATCCGGGCCAAACAACTTCGGGAGTTAATTTCGGTAATCAGTTTATAATTCTTGGGCTTAATATTACTAAATCAAATGACAAGGCAAGCGCTAATGCGGGTGATACTGTCAAATATACACTTACGGTTAATAACACAGGCAATCAGGATGTTGCAGTAACTGTTACGGATTCTTTGCCCGGCGGATTTGAATATGTTCCCGGGTCAACCCGGTTGGACGGAAATGACACATTAGACGACCCCGCAATATCCGGTGGGGTATTATCATGGGATGTTAATATTACGCATGATAGTTCGGTTGTAATTACCTATGAAGCTAAACTTGCATCGGATTTGACTCCGGGAACGTATAAAAACCTTGCTACCTGCAAAGGAAGATTTACCTATCCTTATAGAATGATATTCGCGGCATTTTTCCCTGATGGCATTGATGGGGAAGATGGTGATGGGGAGGTTATTCCGGATGGAATTGGTGTTGACTGCGATAACGTAGCCGATTCTTCAGTTACGATTGGGCAGATATTAAGTTTAGGCGGAAAGCTCACGCCCGTAGTTTTGGGAGCCGCAACCGAGCTTCCGGCAACGGGAAGTTCAAGCGATATTCTCACCTTTGCATTTATAATTGGGGCTTTGGGAATTGTCTCTAAAATTCGGGCTGGCAAGACGGGAGGAAAGAAGCATGCAAAAAACTAAATTAATGGTTAATGGTCGATGGTTGATGGTTAAGATTATAGCTTCACTTGCATTTATGCTTTTCTTAGCACAGCCGGCTTATGCCACCGTGCCGCAGGTTACTATTGCTCAGCTTCCCGGATATGTTACGGTTGACCACTTTAAACTCTCATGTACCGCTCTAGAAGGAACCACAGCGCAGTTTTTCTACAGAAAGGATGATTGGGCAAGCTTCACCAGCTTTGGCCCAGCTATTGACTTAACCGTGGCACCATTTTGCTTGGTTGAAGTTACCAGTTCCCAGATTGATTCACAAACCAAATACTTCTTTAGAGTTGAGATAAACGGCGGAGCCTCAAGCGAAACCAGCACAATCTACGATGTTTCTGGCCCGGATTCTGTAAGGGATTATTCCAAAGATAAAGTTGGGCCGACAACCTACAGAATTCATTGGACAAACCCCGGCAATTCCGACTTTTATCAGGTATTTATCTATAGAGGCGAAGCTTCAGACTTCTCGGCCAATGATTCGGCTAAAGTAACAGGGATTGCGGGAGCTCCCAATGCCAACATGAGCTGGGACGATAACGGGGTTTCTTCCGACAAGACTTATTACTATATTATAAGAGCCTTGGACAAGGCAGGGAATTCTTCAGGCTTGGTCGGAGATAGCCAAACTACCTTTGTTTTGGGCACAACCGCCCCTTCAGCCGGGCAAGCGGGGCAAGTTCAAGTTTTACCTAAAGAAAAAGCGGTTGGCGGAGAGGTTTTGCCTCAGTCAACCCAGGAAGCGGAAAAAGAGGGGACAGTTGAGGATTTTGGTGAGACAGGAAGCAAGGTCGGCAAGGTTCTTACCGGCGCCGCGATTTTGGCTGTTCTTGCCGGGGGTATTTGGTATTTCGTCTCCAAGAGAAAACGATATTAGACATTAAATAGCTTGCGAATAGCCCCAGCTCATCGTAATATGTAATAGATAACATCCTCCGCCCGCCTGAGGTGGACGGTTTCCCTTGAGGGAGGATGATATATCAGGTTTAATTCCTCCACGAATTAAAATTCGTGGTATCCTTAAAACTGTTATGAAATTTGTCCACAGGATTGCCCATTTAATCTTTCCTCGCGAATCCAATAATCAAAAAGCTAAGCTTCTCCATTCCTCAAGTTTAATCTTTTTCACCATTGCCCTTATTCTTTTTCAGGCGACTTTGGGCTTTTTACCGAAAATCGGGCCAAGAATATTAGGTTACGCCGCCAATATTTCACCCGATGAGGTCATCAGGCTGACCAATGAAAAAAGAGCCCAAAGCGGCCTGCCCCCTCTTACCCTTAACCCGACTCTTGCCCAGGCTGCTCAAGCCAAAGGAGCCGATATGCTGAATAAGAATTATTGGGCTCACGTTGCCCCGGACGGGACCCAGCCTTGGAAATTTTTCCTGGATTTTGGTTATAGATATCACTATGCAGGAGAAAATTTGGCCAGGGATTTTCCGGATGCATCCAGCGCAGTTGATGCCTGGATGGCCTCACCCTCCCACAAAGAAAACATGCTTTCCTCCAAATACAAAGAAATTGGGATTGCGGTTGTTGAAGGGGATTTGGCCGGAGTTGATACAACGGTAATAGTCCAATTTTTAGGGACAAAATACGCAGATACTCTTCCTCCTGCGCCGCTTGCCCAGGTTATACCCACGGCTACCCCGACACCCCAACCCAGCCTAACCCCAACGCCCACCCTGGTGGTAGAGGCTATTCCGTCACCTTCCCCGGTTACAGTTCTTACGATTGGCCAGAAACAACCTATTTTAATTTCGCCGTTTAATACCACAAAAACCGTTTCCTTAGCTGTTGTCGGGCTCCTCTTGGGAGTTTTGGTGGTTGATGGGGTGGCCACCTCCCGTAGAAGAATTGCCAGAATCGGGGGCAGAACCTTTGCCCACCTGTCATTCTTAGGAATGATACTGGCAATTATTCTTATATTAAAGGCAGGACAAATACTTTGAGGATTTTTTAATTTACAATTTTCAATTTACATTGAATTTCCAATGTTACATTGAGACAATGAAAATTGATTGAAAATTAGAAATTGATAATTGATAAAATGAAACATATTGCCAAACATTTACCGCACTACTTTTCTCTTTTGGGAATTTTGATTGTTGGGGCTTTGGCTTTTGTTATTTTTTCTTATGACAAGGCTTTCCAGCTGGGGGTGGCAATTGCTTTAGCCACCGCCTACGTTGCCTGGGGAGTAATTCATCACTGGTTGCATCGGGATTTGCATTTGTCGGTGGTCATCGAATATGTCGTGGTGGCCTGCCTGGGGCTTTTTATAGTTTTCTCCCTGATTTTAAGAAGTTAAAACTCATTTAATCCCGAAAATAAGCCCATAACTTTGTTTTGTAACATTTTTCGCAGTATAATCATAGGCTATGACTAAAGGAGACGGCAAGGATTTTGTAAGCCCCACCAAGGGGCCGATGTCTACGTTCGAGATGATAGGGGATATATCGGACTTCGTTCACGACGAGCCGGCCGGCTTTTATAGATTGGTGATAGGTACGGATTCGCAAACCCGCTCCTCAGACGGCAAACCCGAAATTGATTTTGTTACCGCCCTGATTGTTCATAGGCAAGGCCATGGGGCAAGATATTATTGGAAGAAAGAAAAGATTCAAAAAAGGCCGATTTTAAGGGATAAAATATACACGGAAACTTTAATGAGCCTGGCGGTGGCCCAAGAGGTGGTTCCTGACCTAAGAAAAGCGGTTTCTCCGGCCAAATACGACCTGGAAATTCACATCGATGTCGGGCCGCTAGGTCCTACCCGAGATATGATTAAAGAAGTGGTGGGAATGGTTAACGGAAACGGATTTGTCGCCAAAACCAAGCCCGAGAGCTGGGGCGCTTCAACCGTGGCTGACAAACACACGTAAGTTAACTCAAAACTTAAAACTCAAAACTCAAAACTCCGAAATAATTCCCCGAACGATTTCTAAACTTTTGGCGGTTATTACAGGGAGTTTCCTATCTTGCCCCCACTTGCAAATCCGAAAATAGAAGCCTATAATATGCCGTCTACGAAAGTAGAGCACATTCACAAGGTAGAGAAAAGATTTTATCCGCCGTACTATCGAACAAAGACTCTCAAGGAGGAGTCCGATGAAGATACTGCCTACTCTTATTGAGGCCATTCCCCGAGGAATGGGTCGCGGCTGGAGCGTTTTCATCAACGAGAAGCCCGTCCCGGATGTCCGCGAACTTCAGCTTGTTCACGAGAAGTTCGGGACCTTAACCTACGGCAAGAACCCGTCGGGCAAGTTCGACCAGTGGGCTTTCCACGAAGTCGGGGGCGGCGGAGCGGTTATCGTTCCATTCGTCCGCTTTCAGAACAGGCTGTTCATCGGCGTCGTGGAGCAAAATCGGCCGTTTCAGAAGAACTCTGGGCCGGTCCTCAACGTGCCCCGGGGGTTCATGGACCCCAAGGAATCGCATTTTGAGAGCGCGGTCCGGGAATTCCGGGAGGAAGTTCGTGTCGAGACGGTTGCCCGTGTTTTTCTCCTTGACGGAGAGCCGGGGAACCCCAACAGCGCGTTCTTTGAGACCTGGGGAGAAGGCGAAGGTGTTCGCTTCTACGCCGTCGAGATGATGGCCGATGAGGTGAAGGCGGCCCCCTATGGGCTTTCGATTAGGAAAGATCTCGTCAAGCCCATGAGTAAGTCCGCCGAGGGGATCATGAATAGCGTTTTCATCCCTTGGCAGAAGGCCATGCTCCTGGGGGACATGATGACCCTTTCCGGTGTCGGCCGTCTGTTCGCCTACCTTTCCGCCCGCCAGTTCGTTCACGTTTGTCTGGACTAGGTCCGGATTTTCTCTACCCGAGAAAGCGGGGAAGGTCTTGTCTTCTGGTTAACCCCAGTAGTCAGACCTTCCCCGCAAGTTACATCAAACTTGATTGAAAATAATTTTTGTGATAGCTTATAGGCTCTAAAGAAATAAATATGAAAGGTGTTATTCTAGCAGGGGGTTTGGCCACGAGGATGTATCCTCTTACCCACGCTACAAACAAGCATTTATTGCCTGTTTACGACATGCCCATGATTTTCTACCCGATTCAGATTCTCCTGAAGGCCGGGATAGATGAGATATTGGTGGTAACCGGCGGCCCCCATGCAGGGGATTTTATCCGTGTTTTGAAGGACGGAAAAGAGCTTGGAGTAAAACATTTGGAATATACCTATCAGGAAAAGCCGGACGGAGGAATTGCCGATGCCTTGGCCCTGGCCGAGGATTTTGCGGATGGTGGGCCTGTTGCCGTTATTCTTGGAGATAATACTACCGATGCGGACATTAAGCCCCACATAAAAGCTTTTAAAGAAGGAGCTTTGGTTTTTCTTAAGAAAGTTTCCGACCCCGAACGCTACGGAGTTCCTGTTTTTGACAAAACCGGCAAAAAAATCCTTAAAATTGAGGAAAAGCCCAAAGAGCCGAAAAGCGATTATGCGGTTACCGGCCTTTATGTTTACGACAATAATGTTTTTAAGGTGATTAAGACTCTCAAGCCGTCTGCAAGAGGACAGCTTGAGATTACCGATATCAATAATATTTATCTTAGGAAAGGCAAGCTTAGTTGGGTAGAGCTCGAAGGATTTTGGACTGATGCGGGAACCCCGGATTCACTTTTTAAAGCCAACATGTATTGGGCAGTCAAGAAAGGAGTAAACCTTCTATGAGACTTTTAGTTTGCGGAGGAGCGGGATTTATCGGGTCTAACTTTATTCGCCACATGGTGAATAAATATCCCGACTATATGGTTGTTAACTACGACAAGTTAACCTATGCCGGAAATTTGGATAACCTTAGGGATGTTGAACTTAATCCAAATTATAAATTTGTTAAAGGCGACATTTGCGACCTCGAAAGATTAGACGAGGTTATAAAAAGAAATAAAATAACCCACATTATTAACTTTGCGGCCGAAACCCACGTTGACAGGTCCATCCATGGAGGAACCAAGGAATTTGTTATGACAAATACTTTGGGGGTTCAGATGCTTTTGGACGTCGCCAGGTTAAATGAAGTTGCCAAGATGGTTAATGTTTCCACCGATGAGGTTTATGGAGCCTTGGGGCTTAACGAGAAAAGAAAGTTTACCGAGAGTACCCCGATTTTCCCCAACATGCCTTATGCAGCGGCTAAGGCCGGGGGAGACTTAATGTGCCAGGCTTATTGGGCTACCCACAAAGTACCGGTAATCGTTACCCACTGCTCAAATAATTACGGCCCCTACCAATATCCCGAAAAGATTATTCCTTATTTCATTTTTAAGGCCATGGCAGGAGAGAAACTGCCGATTTACGGAGACGGTTTATATGTACGTGATTGGATTTGGGTAACCGATCACGCGAAGGCCTTGGATATCCTTCTTCATAAAGGAGTGCCGGGTGAGATTTATAACATTGGGGCAAATAACGAGAGGTCAAACATCGAAATTACCAAGATGATATTAAAATTTCTTTCAAAACCTGAGGACCAGTTCGAGTTTGTAAAAGACCGCCCCGGTCACGACAGGCGCTACGCCATTGACCCGAGAAAAATTGTTAAACTTGGCTGGAAGCCCGAATATCCTCGGGAAAAATTTGAACAGGGACTGAAAGAAACCATTCTCTGGTATCAGCAAAATACCGAATGGGTTAATAATCTGTGGGAAAAAGCCCAACTGGCAAACCCTCATATTGCCAAGGAGCAAAAAGCAATCGATAATAAGAAAAATGCCGCAAAAAGCAAAAAATAAGCATCTGTATTTGATAGGGAAAATTAAGAAAATAGAGACTCCAAATTTTCGAATGAATCCTGCCGAGCTTTTTCAGTATCTTCCTGAAGGACAGAAATTTACGATTAAAAGAGTTTATTGGTTGGCCGATGTCAAGGCAGAAGCAAAATCAGGTCAGCACGCTCATACGGATGAGGATGAGGTATTCATTATTCTCCAAGGTAAGGCAGAAATTGTTCTTGATGATAACGGTAAAGGGAGAAGAACAAAAACACTATCCACCAACGCCATTGTCTGGGTTCCCAAATATGTTTGGCACGGCTTTTCGGGAATGAGCAAGAATGCCGTTATTCTGGCTTTATCAAGCACTAATTACGACTCTCAAAGAAAGGGCTATATCGAAGATTACCAAAAGTTTAAAGAACTAAAAACTAAATGAGCGGTAAAATTCTTGCCTTCGGAGCCGACGGACTTGTCGGTTCGCGATTTACAGACCTTTATCATAAGGAAACCCCGACCATAACTCCAACAATTGATGAACTGGACATTACCGACAAAAAGGCATTTTTTGATTTTTTCGAAAAAAATCAAAGCCAGTTTCACTCGGTTATTAATTTTGCCGCCATAACCGATGTCGACGGGGCCGAGAAGGAAAGGGGAGACGAGAAAGGTCTTACCTGGGAAGTAAATGTAGGCGGGGTGGAAAACATCGCCGAGGCATGCAAAAAATTCGATAAATATTTTATTCAGATATCAACCGATTTTGTTTTTCCGGGAGATGAGGGAGACCCCGGTCCATACCCCGAAGATAAAAAGCCGCCGGAAACTCCGGAAGGGATAGGCTGGTACGGTTGGACCAAGAGAATGGCGGAGGAGCGGGCGAGAAAAATTTGGGATAAGACGGCCATATTAAGAATTACTTACCCTTATAGAGCCCTTTATCCGGTCAAGATTGATTTTGCCCGGAATATTCTGATGTTTTTCGACGAGGGAAAACTTTATCCCATGTTTTCGGACCAAAACATGACCCCCAGTTTTATCGACGAAATTGCAAAAGTTTTATATCTTCTGATAGAGGAAAAAAAGACAGGAATATTTCATGCGGCCAGCTCCGATGTAACAACACCGTATGAATTTGCTTCTTATCTACTGGAAGCGGCAAGAGGAGCAAAGGACGTTGTCAAAAAGGGTTCGATGGAGGCATTTTTGGCTGCCCCGGGAAGGACTCCGAGGCCGAGACTGGGGGGCTTAAAAGTTGAGAAGACCGAGAAAGAACTTGATATCAAATTTATGACTTGGAGACAGGCGGTTGATGAGTTTGTGGGACAATTAAACTAGGTCGGGGCGATTCTTTTTTTCTCCATTTTTCTATTTCTTTATGGTTCCCCGACAATAAAATTTCCGGCACTTTCCAGCCTTTATATTCTTCCGGCCTAGTATATTGAGGAAATTCCATTATTCCTTCTTCGGAAAAAGATTCTATTAAGGTTGCTTCCGATTTTTGCAAAACTCCCGGAATAAGCCGGACTATCGCATCGGTGAGAACCATCGCAGGAATTTCGCCGCCGGTTAGAACATAATCTCCGATTGAAATCACTTCATCGACGAGGTGTTCGTGGACACGATGGTCAACTCCTTCGTAATGTCCCGCAATCAGGATTAAATGTTCAAGTCCGGATAACTCAGCAGCTTTTTGTTGAGTGAATTTCTCACCCGTCGCGTCAAGCAAGATGATTTTTGTGGATGGTGATTTGTGATTAGTGATTAGTGATGAGATTGCGCGGTCGACTACGTCGACGCGAACGATCATTCCTACTCCGCCGCCGTAGGTTCTGTCATCAACCGTTCTTCTCTTATCAAGCCCCCATTTTCTTATGTCGTGGATATTTATTTCTACCAACGACTTGTCCCGAGCTCGTCGAAGGATTGATTCCTCAAACGGCCCCGAAAACATCTTGGGAAAAAGTGTCAAAATATCAATTTTCATGTCTCTTGTATTTTATCAGCCTCTTGAGGTAAAGTTAAACCTATATGGATAAAGTTGTCATCGTGATGCCTAGCTACAACGAGGCGGAAAACATCCGCCGGATGATTCCCGAGCTTTTTGAAAAGGAGTTTCCCCAAATTTCCGGAGCCGAAATGCACCTTTTGGTCGTGGATGATAATTCCCCCGACGGAACCGGCAAAGTTGTTGAAGAAGGGATGAAAAAATATCCCAATCTCCATTTGCTTAAAGGAGAAAAACAGGGTTTGGGTTGGGCATATATCAGAGGATTTAAGTATGCGATGGATAAGCTGGGAGCCGATGCCGTAATGGAAATGGATGCTGATTTTCAACATCCTCCAAGTTTTGTAAAAGGCATGGTTAAGGCTTATTTGGACGGGGCGGATTATGTTATTGGAAGTCGCTATATCCCCGGCGGTTCTGTCCCGAGCCAGTGGCCGATAAGCAGAAAGGCAATGAGTTACTTCGGAAATCTTTTTATAAGGATAGTTCTGGTCAAGCCCAAACTCCACGACGTAACAACCGGTTTTCGCCTGACCAAAGTCAAAGGAGTTATGGACCATATTGACCTGGAACACTTGATGGAGCCAACCAGATTTGCCCACAAGGTTGACCTTTTTTATCAAAGCGTTAAAAATGCCAAAAAGACGGTCGAAGTTCCTTTAGAGTTTGCTCTAAGAACCAAAGAAAAATCCAAATTTAATCCCAAGGAAATGATAGCCTCCTTCAAAGTGGCGATAATTTTAGGAATAAAGGATAAACTGAAATTTATCAAATTCGGGACAGTGGGTTTTTTGGGATTTTTGGTAAACTTCTTATTCTTAAGAGTATTTAGGAGTATAGGGTTACCCGAAGTTTTAGCCTGGTTGTTTTCAACAGAGATTGCCATAGTCAATAATTACACCCTTAATAATATCTGGACTTTTAAGGAAACAAAGATAGCGGGTTTTAAGAAAACCATAGTTAAGTTTTTCCAATTCAATATCACTTCTGCCGGGGCTCTTGCGATTCAGTCTATCTTTGGGCCCCTGGGGGTAAAGCTTATCGGTCAAAGGTTCGACTATTTAATTTTGGCAGTTGTTGTTGTATTTATGGTTCTTCCTTATAACTACTTCATGTATAATGTCGTGATTTGGAAGACTTGGAAGATACCCGGGTTGGGTTGGCTCCAAAAAAGAGTATGACTCAAGAGCAATTATCTCCTAAGGAAAAGGAAGACGCTTTTAATCGGTTTATTATAACCGAGTATTTGAAATACGGTTCGGTTGATGAGCTTTTCCGGCGCAATGATTATAGTTTGCCCATTTCTTACCCCGGAGTTCAGAGACTTCTCGATAAATGGGGAATAGTCAAGGCCGCAGGCCCAAACACAAGACTTTCGGAGGCTTTGGCATTTCTGAACGAACTGTCAAAAGAGAAAATTCCTTTGGAGACCCTTTATAGGAACATGCCTCCTAGTTTTAGAACCTCTATGGGCACCTTGCATAGAATTCTAAGTCATATAAGAGCCGGAACAATAAGACGGGTAGGAACGGCTCTGGTTATTTCTCCTAGGGTAAACCCCGATTTGGTTTTACTGGGAAATGATGTATCTATTCCGAGACTGGAAGTGGGTAAGCCATTTGGTTCTATTTCCCTCCCTATGGGTTATTCGAGAAGAACCGAGTCGAAAGAAACATCTATCTTGAGGGTTTTACAACAAGAAGTTTTTACCAATCAAGCAATAGAAAGAAGACTGTCTTTTGCCCAGGTTGTCAAAGACCCAACCCCCTTTATGTTTATCGATATTGCCGATGTTAGAGTGGCTGTTTATAATCTGTTTTTACCGGATTGGCTTTCCGGCCAAGAGAATTTTTCGAGCTTCAAGGTACAAAACCACCGATATCTTCATGTTTCGGAGATAGCGGCGGGCAGAAGAAATTTTAGAACCGGCATTACAGAAATTGGAATTGGTTACCGGAGATTTCTGCAGGAAGAAAGAAGAAATTTTGTACTTGAACCGATATTGGAAAAATCTGCCTTGAATGTGGAGTTGACCCTTAACCTCGCTCTCGAATAATTGAACCCTCTTGCCTTACCAACAAAGGTCTGAATTTGTATCCATAAATAAGCATTCCTCTTTCTCCATCCTCTCTTAGCTTTCTGGTTACCATCTCCACCGGCATGCCTATTTCGACCGGTTCGTCGCCTAAGTCAGTTAACTGTGCCGTGACCATCGGTCCTTCTTCCAATCTGACTAAGGCAAGAGTATAAGGAGCATTATGTTCGTGTCCGGCCGGTGCATCAAAAACTTTAGTAAAAGAGAAAACTTCTCCCCTTCCGCTAAACTGTTTCTTTGTTGTTGCTTCACTTCCACAGTCGGGACAGATATCCCTGGGAGGGAAAATTGCGGTTTCGCAGTGGGGACAGACCTCCCCGATTAGACGATATCTTTGCTCTCTTAATCTCCAATGGCGACTGGCTTCCATGGGTGAGGGTAATTTTATCAACTGTTTGCTTTCAAAGACTATCAAGATTTACCCCCACCACCAAAATCTTTGGCGTGGGGGTTTACAAAAATGGAGCCCAGTTGCCGATTGGCATTACGTTTTGGGAAATGTAAGCAAGGGAGAAAAGGTATATCGGGATTGCCAAAACCGCCATGGCGATTTTAAACTCTCTTTTTATCAAAGTCTCGGAAAAGGCTAGTATGACAAAAGGGGTAATCGGAAGAGCGTATCGAATCAAGTCCCGGTGAGAAACGAAAAGAAGGGAGGCAAAAAATATTCCCACAAACCAGGCGATAATCCTTTCCTTAAAGTTTATAAGTCTTATCAAGGCAAGTACCCCGAATAAATAGACAAATATGACTTCCTCCAGCCAGAAAGTTCCGACCCAGGAAGCCGAGTAGTTAAATATCTGAAACGGGGGGAAAAAAAGATGAATATTATCTCCCGAGTGAAAATAGGCGAAAAAGTCCTTAAATTCAATCGAATAAAGTAGGAAAACCGTCAAGACGGCGAGAGGTATTAAAAGAAGCGGCAAATATTTTTTCAGTTCCAACTCCTTTAGCCACTTAGGAAACGACTCTGTTGCGATTTGACCGATTTTGGGGGTTAAAATTGCTCCCACATAAGCCAAAAATAAAAGTATTCCCGGGGATTTTGTTAGTCCGGCAACGGCTCCCCAGATTCCCGATAGAAGGTATTTTTCTTTCCTAAAGTAATAGATGGAGGCTAAGATTCCCGCCACGAATAACGGTTCGGGAGAACCCACTGACCTTACTATCAAAAATCTTGCAGGGAGAACCGAAAAGACCAAAGTTAACCAAATAGCATTTTTTTCGTTTACATATTCTTTAATGAACTTATAGAAAAAAAGTATGGCCAAAAAAGACGAGAAAACCGTGACCGTTAACATCGCGTAGGGGAAGCCAAAAACGGTAGCCAGTGGTTTTATCAAAAGGGGGAAAAGGGGAAAGTGTGAGGCATAGTATTGGGTCGGCAGGGAGAATTCGAAGTTTTTTATAAGTTGGGGATTATAGAAAGTTTTGGCAACGACCAGATAAAGCGGTCCGTCATAATTTGAGACTATTGTCGCCATGCCGTTCCTGGGGAGAGGAATTTTCCAAAAACTCTCCAAGCGTAGGAAAAAGGGGAGCCAAATAAGAAGGGTAGGAATTAACGATATGGCCAGAAGTGGAATTATCCGTTTTATCTTAAGTAGCATTAACCCAAATGATATAACTTTTAGCCTCGACTGGCAAGGTTGGGTGTGTTAGACTTTAGCTGGTTATGGCTAAATATTTGATATCCGCCCTCTCGGTATTTTTCCCTGCATATAACGAAGAAAAAAACATCAAAAAAACAGTCCTGGATGCTAAAAAGGTCCTTTTGGGAACTGCCGAAAACTGGGAAATAATTATCGTCAATGACGGTTCAAAGGATAGGACAGGGGAAATTGCCGGGCAGTTAGTGCAAGAAGATGCAAGGATTAGGGTTATAAGCCATTTTCCCAACAAGGGTTATGGTGCGGCGCTAAAGACAGGGTTTAAGGCTGCAAAATATCCCTGGGTGGCATTTACCGATGCTGACGGACAATTTGATTTTTCCGAGATTACAAAATTTCTTACTAAAACCGGCTCGGCCGACTTAATTTTAGGCTACAGAATAAAAAGAGCAGATTCGCTGGCCCGCTCCCTTTTTGCTTTCGGATGGGCCCTTATCCCCAGAATCTTATTTGGAATGAATGTCAAAGATTATTCGTGCGGATTTAAGCTAATCAAAAAGGAAGTTTTCGATTCTACCCAGCCTTTAAAGGGAGAGGAGAAGGTAACCCAGATAGAAATGTTGGTAAAAGCAAAAAGAAAGGGTTTCAGATTTGCCGAAATTGGGGTACACCACTTTCCCCGGGAATTCGGGAAGCAAACCGGGGCAAAGCCCAAGGTCGTCCTAAAAAGTGCCCTGGATCTGGTCAAACTATGGAAAAAGCTACGCTGATGATTAATGGTCAATGGCTAATGGTTAAGAGCTGGATAAAAAGAAATAAAAAAGAGGTAATTTTATTGGGCCTGATACTTTTGGTAGGGGCGATTTTGAGACTTTATAAAATTGCCGATTACATGACTTTTTTGGGAGATGAAGGAAGAGACGCGACTATTGTCAGAAGACTTTTGGTAAATTTTGACCCAATACTGATTGGTCCCGGGACATCCATCGGGAATATGTATCTTGGCCCATTGTATTACTATCTTATCGCCCCGGCACTACTTATTGCCAGGTTTTCCCCGGTCGGGCCTTCAGTCTTGGTTGCCCTAATCGGTGTCTTAACGATAATTCTTTTGTGGATTATGACGCGGGAATGGTTCCCTTCGGCGAGTTCAGGGCGAGTCTCGTGGGCGGCACTTATCGCAGCCGGCCTTTATGCCGTATCTCCGACGATAGTTATTTTCTCCCAATCCTCGTGGAACCCGAATATAATGCCTTTTTTTGCCCTTCTTAGCATATATAGCATTTGGAAAGTCTGGAAACATAACGCCTGGAAATGGTTAATAGTTTTGGGGATTTCCTACGCCTTTGTTTTGCAATCGCACTATCTGGGAATTCTTCTTGCCCCAGCACTTATTATTTTTTGGTTACTAACGTTATTTCGATTACGGGTTACGCGTTACGCGTTGAACAGGTTTCTACGGTATTCCTCTCTTGGATTAGTTGCTTTCTTGGTACTAATGAGTCCCCTTGTGGCCTTCGACGCCCGCCATGAATGGAGAAATTTCTCGGCGATGCGGGATTTTATTATTCAGAAAGATGTTTCTTCCCTGGCGGGTCCACAAAAGGCAATCGGGGGATTTCCCTTAAAAGTTGAAACGGCCATAGTGAGGCTGGTTGGCGCAAGAAGCGAATTTGCGGGAGAGGCGGTAAGCTTATTGGGACTTCTGATTTTACTCTCTTTATTTGTTAACAGAAAGCAGTTGGATAAGACAAAGGTTCAAGGTTTTATAATTTTGGCCGTCTGGCTTGGAGTGGGACTTTTGGGACTAAGTTTTTACCGCTATGAAATTTATGACCACTATTACGGCTTTTTCTTTCCGGCCCCATTCGCCTTAACAGGAGGTCTTTTGGGATATCTCGTCGAAAAAACCCAATCATCGGGCAAAATCTTAACCGCCTTATTTGTTGGACTTTTGCTTTTTGCCTCAATTTCAAATTCCCATCTTTGGAATTTACCCCAAAAGCAAATGGCAAGAAGCATCGAAGTGGCTCGGAAAATCCGCCAGGAGGCAGAGGGGCAAAGGTTTAATTTGGCTGTCCTGGCCGAGAGAAATTATGAGGACGGATATAAATATTTTTTGGAAGTTTGGGGAGAAAAAGTAATTCACCTTGACCCTTTAAGATTTGAGGATTCCGTAACCGAACAGCTTTTTGTGGTTTGCGAGAAACCGAAGGATAAATGCGATCCTACCCATAGCCCGAAGGCGGAAGTTGCAAATTTCGGCTGGAGCAAAATTGATAGTCAGTGGGAAGTCGGAGGGGTAGTTCTTTACAAACTCGTCCACTCGAGATGAATTACAAACTTTCAACAAAAATTCTTAAAGAGATTAAAAAGGCTAACAGGATTTTAGTAAATTGTCACAGAAGTCCCGACCCCGATGCCGTGGGAAGCGCTCTCGCCTTTTACCAAGTACTTATTAGGTTGGGGAAGGAAGTTAAAATAATCTCCCCCAGCGATATTTTCCCGGATGTAATGTTTTTGCCTCTAACCGAAAAAATCCAAAAGATAGACTATGCGACTTTCGATTTCGGCAAATACGACCTTTTTGTATCTTTGGATTCCGCAAATATCTCCATGATTACCGGTAAAAAGGTTGGGGAGAAGCCGGATATCCCCATTATTGTTATTGACCATCATAAAACAAACGATTTTTACGGAGCAATAAATCTGGTCGACGAGACCGTTTCTTCAACCGCAGAACTGCTTTATGTAATTTTTGAAGATTGGGGAATAGAGATTGATAAGGCTATTGCCCAACTCCTTCTTACGGGGATTATTGCGGATACCGGGGTTTTTGAATATCAGGGAGTTACCTCACAAACTTTAGGTATCGCCCAGAAATTAATGGCTAAAGGTGCAGATAAAAATGAAATAATTTTGAATATATTTAGAACAACACCCTTTAGCAAGTTAAAGTTTTGGGGAGAGATTATAAGAAGGATGGAGATAGACGAAAAGTACAAATTCGTTTGGTCGGCAATTCCCTACAGTGTTTATAAAGATTTCGGAAAACCCCTTAGTGCCAAAGAGAGTGCCGCCAGTATGTTTGCTTCCACGGTTAACGATACTGACTTTGGAATGATAATGGTTGAGGAAAGAAGGGAGATTCTTTCAATAAGTTTAAGGTCCAGAAAAGATTTTGACGTTTCGTTGGTTGCGGAGAAGTTGGAAGGCGGCGGGCATAGGACAGCGGCAGGTGCGAAGATTTACGATTTGCCTTTTGAGAAAGCTGTCGAGAAGGTTTTATCGGTAGCAAGGAAAGTGGTGGATGAAAAAAAAGATTAAATCTTTCTTTAAAACATCAAATGTTCTTCTTTTTTCCATTTTGTCTTTAGCTTTTTTTGTCCGTATTTATAGAATCAATGAACTTTTGGGTTTTTGGTATGACCAAGGGAGGGACGCGCTGGTTATTTGGGACCTTTGGCATAAAGGGAAACTGTTTTTAATAGGGCCGATGATGGGCTTTACCGGAATTTTTCGGGGCCCCTGGTATTATTGGCTAATTGCCCCATTCTATCTTTTGGGAAAAGGTAATGCTCTTTGGCCGATGTATTTCTTGATTCTAACAACCGTATTGGCAATTTTCATTTTATATATTATTGGCAAAGAGATTGCCGGAGAGAAAGCGGGGCTTATTGCCGTGTTTATTGCTTCGATTTCTTATTATTTAGTAAGTGCTTCCCGCTGGTTATCAAATCCCACCCCGATGTTTTTTATCAGTGCCCTTCTTGTTTGGGCAGTATTTCAGTTTTTAAAAAAGAAAATTTGGTCGTTACCTCTTATTGCATTTCTTGTCGGAATGGCGCTTAACTTCGGTGCCGCAGCCGAAGTGTTTTATATTCCGGCTGTTTTGATAATTCTCTTTTGGAAAAGAAAAAGTCTGCCAAATATCAAAATTCTTTCCTTGTCATTATTTCTTTTCTTTATGGCGTTTCTTCCGCAGACGGTTTTTGAGATTCGTCATCCCGGAGTTTTTTCCACTGCCATTAAGAATTTTCTAATAGAGGATAAAAGTTTTACGATATCATTTTGGGAAATTATTCGAATTAGAGCGAGCTTTTACTATCAACTTATTGCCTCTAAATTTTGGATAAATAACGGCAATTTGTTCGCTCCATTTTTAATCTTAGTAATCGGGGGATTGGCGCTAAAATGGAAAGAATTTTGGAAAAACGAAAAATTTAGAGTAATTATAGTTTTTACCTTGGCTCCTTTTCTGGGAACACTTTTTTTCAGGGGAAATCAAGGCAATATTTACGATTATTACTTTACGGGCTACTATCTTTTTTTCATTTTGCTGGTCTCTCTCGTTTTGGCGAGATTGTCGGAAAACTTTCTCGGAAAAGCCGTGCTTACTATTTTTTTGATAGTTTTTTCTTGGGAAAATTACCATTCTCTCCGGAAGGATTTTACCATTAGCCTTAGCGACCCAAAAATAATTGCTTTCGAGAATCAAAAGTCCACTATGGATTGGATTTATAAAGACGCGAAGGGGGAAAAATTTAATGTCGATACCTATGTGCCCCCGGTTATTCCTTACGCATATGATTATCTCTTTTTATGGTATGGCACAAACGGATGCGGCGAAGATTTATGCGGTCTTGAAAAGGAAAAGCAGTTGCCCCTTCTTTATACTTTATACGAGGTAGACCCTCCGCATCCCGAAAGACTTGAGAGATGGCTTAATAGGCAAAAAGGAATCGGCAAAGTGGAAAAAGAAGAACGCTTTGGCGGAATAATTATCCAAAGAAGAATTAGGATTAGGGAAAAATTGTAAATTTAGCTTAAATGAAGAATAATTTAAGTTGCCGATAACTATGTCGGATACCTTTTTATCGATTATCATTCCTTGCTACAACGAAGAAGCAAACCTTAAAAGAGGAGTCTTAAAAGAGGTTTACGAATACCTTAAATCTAAGAATTTTTCTTGGGAAGTAATAATATCCGATGACGGAAGTACAGACGAAAGTGTAAAACTGGCCAATAAGGACATTTCCGGACTGCCGGGATTTAAAATTTTTGATAGTCCTCACGGCGGAAAACCCTCGGCGCTTCTATATGGAATAAAGGCCGCCCAGGGGAAGTATATTTTATTTACCGATATGGACCAGTCAACTCCGATTGCCCAGCTTAATAAGCTTCTTCCTTTTGCCGGAAAGGAATTTGAGGTTGTAATCGGTTCGAGAGGTTTAGTCAGGGAAAACTTTCCTCTTTATAGGAGATTGGGGGCGGTGGTTTTTACTCTCATAAGAAGAATGTTAATTCTATCCGAGATTTCGGATACGCAGTGCGGTTTTAAGCTCTTTGAAGCAAAGGCATTAAAGAGAGCCTTTCCGCTTCTTGAGTTTTTTAGGCGAAAGGAAGAAATTAAAGGATGGAAGGTAACCTCTTTTGATGTTGAGCTTCTGCACATCCTAAAAAAGATGGGCTGTAAGGTAAAAGAGGTTACGGTCACCTGGGACGATAAGGATATAAGTAAGGGTAAAGGAGGGGGACTATCGAGATATGTTAAGGAGTCTAAAGAGATGTTTTGGCAAGTTATTAGGGTTAAAATAAACGAGCTAAGAGGGGCTTACAAATCTTTGTCGCAATGAAAAAATTTTTCAAAGAAAGGGGCAATACGCCGATTTTCGCCTTTTTTATTTTTGTTTTGGCACTTTCCCTCAGGCTTTATAACTTAACAAATCTCCCAATTTTTGCCGACGAAGCCATTTATGTGAGGTGGGCTCAGGTGATGCGGGCCGAGGAGACACTGCGGTTTTTGCCGCTTTCCGACGGCAAACAACCTCTTTTTATGTGGAGCCTAATTCCCTTTCTGAAACTTTTTTCCGACCCCCTTTTCGCGGGAAGATTGGTTTCCGTAATCTGCGGAATAGCGAGCATAATCGGTGTTTTTCTTGCCGCCAGGCTTCTTTTTAAATCGGAAAAGGTTGGTCTTATTGCCTCTTTGATTGTAGGAATCTCTCCTTTTGTCGTTTTCTTTGACAGGATGGCTCTTGTTGATTCGATGCTGGCTATGTTTGCCGTTTGGACCTTTTATCTAGGCGTAGTTACGGCCAAGAGCCTTCGTTTGGACATGGCCATGCTTACGGGATTTGCCCTGGGAGGGGCTTTTCTTACCAAATCACCGGCTTTATTTTTTGCGATTCTTCTTCCCACGACAATCGTTTTTGTCGATTGGCCAAAAAACTTCAGGGAAAAGGTTCTTACCTTCTTGAGATATGTTTTCTTAATCGGAGTTGCCTTGGTAATTGCCCTTGGACTTGCAAACATTCTGCGCTTGGGTCCTAATTTTCATCTTCTTTCCAGCCGTAATTATGATTACGTTTATCCTTTTAGCCATGTTTTAAGAAGCTTTACCAATCCTCTTTTTGCTCACTTAAATGCTAGCCTTAATTATCTTTGGCTGCTTGCTCCGGGGAGCCTGTTAGTATTGGCTGTTCTGGGTGCTATTTTATCTATAAGAAAAAGACGTAAAGAGATTATTCTTATTAGTCTTTGGATAGCTCTTCCGCTTTTTGCAATTTGTGAATATGGAAAAGTCTTTACGGCAAGATATATGGTTTTTGTCTTGCCCTTTTTTGCGGTTCTTGCCGCATCCGGATTTTTGCTTAAAAACAATTTACTTAAGAAGGGCTTATTATTCTTGCTCATTATTTTTGTTTTACAGAGCCTGAGTATTAATCGTCTATTATTAACCGACATAGAATCGGTTAGGCTGCCGCGCAGCGAGAGATCGGGTTATCTTGAGGAGTGGACCGCAGGGACAGGAATAAATGAGATCGCTCAACTTGTAAGGGAAGAATATTTTAAAGAACCCGATAAAAAGATTGTTGTTGGTACAGAGGGTTATTTTGGAACACTGCCGGATGGCCTGCAAATTTATTTGAATGATTTACCTCAAATAACAGTTATCGGAATCGGACTTGGAGTAGATAGAGTTCCTAAGCCCCTTTACGAGTCGCGCCTTGCCGGAAACAAAACGTATTTGGTAATTAATAACACCAGATTTTTAGGCAATGCGGAGAAGCTTGGTTTAGACACTCTGGCCGCTTATCCGAAGGCGGTTAAACCGGATGGGGCTAGAGAAACCCTTCTTTTTTACCAATTATCCGAGCGTTCAATTCAAATCCCGACAAAGAAATGAACCAGGAACATTTAGATCCAACTAGTGAAATAAGTCTGGAAACGGTAAAATCAAGGGCGGTAAAGGGAGTAGTTGTTCTTACCGGGCGGACTTTTCTATTAAGCACTCTTTCCCTGGTTGCGACTGGGCTTCTGACGGTCTTTCTTTCCCCCTCGGAGTTTGGAATATTTTGGATAGTGTCTGCAATCGTTAACTTTTTGGCCTACTTCGGCGATATAGGTCTGGCAGCGGCTTTAATACAAAAAAAGGAATTGCCCGAGAGGAAAGATTTAACGACAACATTTACAGTTCAGCAAATTCTGGTTGTGACGCTTCTTGTAATACTTTTCTTTCTAGCCCCATTTTTATCAAGAATCTACGGACTTTCCGGCCAGGGGAAACTTCTTCTTTATGCTTTGGGTCTTTCGCTTTTTATGTCTTCATTAAAAACCATTCCTTCGATTCTTTTAGAGCGGAGGTTGGAATTCGGAAAGCTGGTTATACCACAGGTTTTGGAAAATCTTGTCTATAACGTTGTGGCCGTGGTTCTTGCCTGGAAAGGGTTTGGGATAACAAGTTTTACTTTTGCGGTTTTGGCAAGGGGAGTAGTGGGTTTGGTGGTAATGTACTTTTTGCAACCTTGGCTTCCGGGCTTTTCATTTTCAAAAAAATCTCTCAAAAGCCTTCTCTCTTTCGGAGTTCCTTACCAGGCAAATACACTTTTGGCCACGCTCAAGGATGATGGGATGACGGTTTTTTTGGGTGGAATTTTAGGGCCAAGTGGAATCGGGCTTCTGGGGTGGGCTCAAAAGTGGGGACAGGCACCCTTAAGATTTTTTATGGACCATGTAATTAAGGTTACCTTTCCGGCCTTTTCCCGGATGCAAGACGAGCGTGAGCATCTGCAAAGGTCGGTGACGAGATCTGTTTTCTTTATTTGTTTTTTGGTTTTCCCAAGTTTAATTGGGCTTCTGGTTTTGGCACCCGTCCTCGTACAAATTATTCCCCGCTACACAAAGTGGGAACCTGCGCTTATCCCCCTAGGCTTTATTGCCATAAATACGGTTTTTGCGGCTATTACGACCCAGCTTACAAACCTGCTTAATGCCATCGGCAAGATTAGAACAACATTCAAGCTTATGATTATGTGGACGGCGCTTACCTGGCTTTTTGTTCCCGGTTTAGCCTTGAAGTTTGGGGTAAAAGGTGCAGCCTTAGGCTACGCTTTAGTAGGATTAAGCTCGACCGTGGCCATTATTATTGCCAGAAGGCAGGTGAAGTTTTCTCTTGCCCACTCTTTTATAAAACCTCTCGTCTCGGGAATAATAATGGGTGGAGTTCTTTTTTATGTGAGAGGTTTGCTGCCGACTAGACCGGCAAGTGTCTGGATACTTATCGGATTGGGGGCAATTATTTATATTTCTTCGATATATCTTTTGGTAGGTTCTTCTCTAAAAGATGACGTCAAAAAGAGCCTCAAGGCTCTTTTGGGTAGGTGAAGTGATAAAATAAGCTAGTGGAAAAGATTTCGGTTGTAGTCAATACCCTTAACGAGGAGGAAAATTTACCCAGAGCCCTCTCTTCACTCAAAGGATTGGCCGATGAGATAGTGGTAGTTGATATGAAATCAACCGATGCTACCCTCGATATTGCCCAAAAGGCCGGAGCCAAAATTTATGAGCATGAAAGAGTAGGTTATGTGGAGCCGGCCAGAAATTTTGCCATAGGCAAGGCAACAAACGGGTGGATATTGATTTTGGATGCAGACGAGGAGATTCCGGAAAGCCTTGCGGAAAAGCTCAAGGAAATTGCGGCTAAGCCGAAAGCGGATTATTTTAGACTTCCCAGAAAGAATATTAATTTTGGCAGATGGATTAGAAACTCCAGGTGGTGGCCGGATTATAATATTAGGTTTTTCAGAAAAGGAACTGTGACCTGGAATGAGGTTATCCATTCGGTCCCTATGACTACAGGACAGGGTGCCGATATCCCGGCCGAGGAAAAGTATGCCATCATTCACCATAACTATTCTTCAATAGGGAAGTATATAGAAAGGATGAACCGTTATACGGACATCCAGGCGAAGATGCTTAGCCAGAGCGGCTATAAGTTTATTTGGAAGGACTTAATAAGAAAACCGGTTTCCGAGTTTCTGAGTAGGTATTTTGCAGGAGAGGGATATAAAGACGGGCTTCACGGGTTTACACTTGCCTGCCTCCAGGGAATTTCCGAATATATTTTGTATCTTAAGGTTTGGCAGTCCGAGAAGTTTGTTACACAGGGTTTTTCGATTGGAGAATTGTCTTCGGAAATCAATTCCGCAAAAAGCCAATTTAATTGGTGGAAGCTTGACCCCATTATCAAAACAAAAAACTTTTTAGTCTCTCTCCCCTTACGGATATATCGGAGGATACTCTCGGAAAATGGCTAAGAAAAATCCCAAAGTTACCATAGTTATTCTTAACTGGAATAGGAAAGAGGATACGGCCCAGTGTCTCAAATCATTAAGGCGGATTTCAACCCGCGGTTTTCAACTTTCAATAATTGTGGTGGACAACGGCTCAACCGACTCAAGCGTAGAGGCTTTAGGTAAAATAACAAATATAGCCTTTAAGTTGATAGAAAATAGAACCAACCTGGGTTTTGCAGAAGGAAATAACATCGGAATCAAATTTGCTTTAGAGGACGCAGCCGACTATGTGCTTATCTTGAATGACGATACTCTTGCGGACAGAGATTTAATTGTTCAATTGATTAAATCAGCCGAAGGGGGTAAAAGAGTTGGAATTATAACCCCAAAAATCTATTTTGCTCCCGGTTTTGAGTTTCATAAAGACCGTTATCCAAAACAGGTTTTAGGCAAAGTCATTTGGTCGGCCGGAGGGAAAATTGATTGGGACAATATCTATGCCTCAAATTTCGGAGTTGATGATGTCGATAGGGGACAATACGATGAGGAAAAGGAAACCGATTTTGCCACCGGGGCTTGCATGTTTATTAAAAGAAAGACTTTGGAGGAAATTGGTCTTTTTGACCCTAAGTATTTTGCTTACATGGAGGATACGGATTTATCCCAAAGAGCAAAAAAGGCCGGCTGGAAAATAGTTTATGCACCCAGAGCTTATCTTTGGCATAAAGTTGCCCAAAGTTCGGGAATCGGAAGCAATTTAAATGACTATTTCCTTACCCGTAACAGAATGCTTTTTGGTATGCGCTATGCTTCGGCCAGAACCAAATTTGCGCTTTTTAGGGATAGCTTGAAACTTTTGGCCATGGGTAGGAAATGGCAAAAAATCGGAATTCGTGATTTTTACCTGAGACGTTTGGGCAAGGGGAGTTGGCCAACGGCCCTGAGGACCTTTGGTCTCGAAGGAAAATGAAAATAAGCGGAATTGTCCTTGCCAGGAATGCCCAAGAATTAATAAAAGATTGTTTTGAATCAATTGATTGGTTAGACGAAATAGTCCTTGTTGACACAGGGTCGAGTGATAAGACAGTTGAAATTGCAAAAAACTTTGGGGCCAAGATAATTAAAAGTTCCTCCGGGAATTTTTCGGATTGGAGGAATTTGGGGGCAGAAAAAGCCGGGGGAGAGTGGCTACTTTATATCGATACCGACGAAAGAGTTACTCCGCTTTTGAAAAAGGAGATAGAAAAAGTTGTTAAGGCCGGGACTTACTCCGCCTATGCTATTCCCCGCCGAAATATTTTACTGGGCCATGAGATGAGCTGGGGTGGTTGGTGGCCCGATTATGTTTTAAGGCTTATCAAAAAAGATTCACTTATTTCTTGGGAGGGGAAACTTCACGAGCAGCCGAGGTTAAAGGGGCAAATAGGTAAACTCAAAAATCCTCTAATTCACATCAGCCATAGAACACTTAGCGAGATGGTTGATAAAACAAATGATTGGTCGGCGGTTGAAGCGAAACTTCTTTATGAGTCGAATCATCCAAAAGTGACTTGGTGGAGATTTATCTCGGTCGCCTCTAGAGAATTTTGGTCCAGAGGGATTATAAAACTTGGATTTTTGGATGGGGCAGTAGGAGTGATAGAGATTATTTATCAAATGTTTTCCCGCATGATAACATACGCAAAGTTATGGGAATTGCAACGAAAAGCTAATAACTCAAATCTCAAATCCATAACTTAAAGCTATTTAACTTTCAAAAAGTTTTGAGTTTTTAGCTACGGTTTTTAGTTATTAGTTTTTAGTTATTTGTTAATAAGTAACATGCGTGCAGCTATCTACAATCCTTATCTCGATACCCTCGGGGGAGGAGAACGTTATAGTATGGCGGTTGCCCAAACCTTGGTCGAAGCCGGATACAAGGTGGATGTTGAGTGGAGTAGTCCCTCGATGAAAGAGAAACTAGAAAAGCGCTTTGGCATAGGGCTTGAAGGAGTTTCCTTTGTCGGTGATGTTAAAAGAGGAGACGGATATGATATTTGTTTTTGGGTATCGGATGGAAGTATTCCTACCCTTAAGGCAAGAAAAAATTTTCTGCATTTCCAGGTACCCTTCCAGAAGGTTAAAGGTAAAACACTTCTCAACAGGATGAAGCTTTTTAGAATTTCGAAGGTTATCTGCAATTCCAAATTTACCAAAAGCTTTATCGATAAAGAATACGGCGTTGAAGCCGTCGTTATTTATCCGCCGGTTCCCGTTGACAAAATAAGGCCCAAGAAAAAGGAGAATTTAATTCTTTTTGTCGGCCGTTTTTCCCAGCTAGAACAAGTTAAAAAGCAAGATGTTTTGGTAACTGCTTTTAAAAGGCTTTATGGTTCTGGACTGAAACATTGGAGGTTGGTTTTAGCGGGGGGAGTGGAGGTGGGGGGGCGTGAGTTCGTTCAAAAGTTGAAAAAATCCGTTGGCAATTACCCCATCGAAATTCTGGAAAGTCCAAGTTTTAAAGAAATTGCCAGTCTTTACGGTAGAGCAAAGATATTCTGGTCTGCGGTGGGTTTTGGGATTAATGAACGAAAAGAGCCGGAAAAAGTGGAGCATTTTGGAATCTCGGTCGTGGAAGCAATGGCAGGAGGGGCAGTACCGATTGCCTATCGGGCTGGGGGTTACCGAGAAATTATTATCGATGGGGAGAACGGTATCTTGTGGAGTAAACTCTCCGAATTAACCGGGAAAAGCCTGAAATTAATTTCCGACAAGGTTGAGTTTAAAAAAATGGCTGAAGCGGCAAAAGAGCGCTCAAAGGCTTTTGGTTATGAAGTATTTAACCGCGAAATCGAAAAATATCTTTAAAAAAATTATCCCCTTTATTGTTATTCTGGTGGGGACCGCTATCTTTTTTTACCCCGTTTTTCTGGAGAACAAAATTCCTCTTCCGGTTGATGCCTTGGTTGGGGCACACGTTCCTTGGACAGAAATGAAATGGTCCGATTATCCGGCCGGTGTCCCGATTAAAAACCTGGAAATATCGGATAGTTTTTCTCAATTTTATCCATGGCGCAGTCTGGCGGGAGAGTTCTGGCGAAAGGGTCAAGCGCCACTTTGGAATCCGTATATGTTGTCGGGTATACCTTTTCTGGCCACCCTTCATTCGGCCGCTTTATACCCGTTAAACTTTTTTTATTTATTCTTACCTGATGCGTGGGCGTGGACCGCTATTGTTATTATGCAAATCTTTTTATCGGCCCTTTTTATGTTTCTTTTCCTAAGGAACATAAAAATAAAAATTCTACCTTCTCTTTTTGGAGCGCTGACCTTCTCTCTCTCGGGTTATATGGTCGGTTGGTTGGAATTTGCTACCGGCGGCCAGGCTGGTCTTTGGTTACCCCTTTTATTGCTATTGGAAAATAAACTTTGGGCAAAAAAGAAAATAATATATCTCTTACCCATTGCAGCAGTCTTTTTTATGCTCTTTACAGCCGGCGACTTTCAAGTGCCGTTTTACTCCGTCGTTATTTATTTTCTTTTTGCCATATTTAAATGTATTAAAAAAATAGATCACAAAAATCTTTTTCGAGCTTTTGCCGGCTTGTTATTAGGGATACTACTAGCCGCGCCTCAGTTATTACCGACCATGGAGTTATATGGCCAGTCAATAAGGGCAAAAGACTCTTATGTTGAGGAATATAACTATGGCTTATTAAATTTTGGTAAAATAACCAACTTTATTTGGCCGGATTTTTATGGAAACGTTGTTACCGGTAACTATTGGGGAAAATACACCTACCATGAATACATTGCTTTTGTGGGAGTATGTGCCCTAGTCTTTAGTCTATATTCTCTTATCCGGAAGAAAACCGATAATGAAAAATTTTTTTGGTATATATTCTTTCTTTCGCTTTTATTTTTAATCCCTAATCCAATATCTAAACTTCCCTATACACTACATCTTCCGGGGTTGTCGACAAGTCTGGCCAGTCGATTACTTTTTGTTAGTGGTTTTTGTCTTTCGATCCTCTCCGCCTATGGATTAGCCAAAGCCATGAAGGATAAATTTATTGGCATCTGGCCAACTCTATTAACATTATTTACCCTTTCTTTATCGGTTTTTATTTTACTTATCGGGTATACGAAAATTGCTAATTTACAGGACGCGCAAACGGTAGTTAACCTAAAGGTTGCAGCCAAGAACATCATTCCTTCTTTAATTGTTTTATTTTCTTTAGGTATTATCGTTTGGCTTACTAGATTTAAAGCTCTGGTAAAGTATGTTCCTCTCATCATACTTATGTTGGCTGCAGCGGAAATGTATCGTTTTGCTTGGAAAAACACACCCTTTGCCAACAAGGAATTTTTGTTTCCGGATAATCCGATTATCGAGTATCTGGAAAAAGCGGATAAACCCTTAAGAATTGCCGGTGGGATTCCGACCAATCTTTTTATGCAGTATCGGCTCGAATCAGTAGAAGGTTACGAACCGCTTTACCCGACAATTGGCGGCCAATGGATAACGGCTCTTGACGGAGGAGATATTAGTATTCCGGCTCGACGATATGGACTGTTGCATAATTTCAGGTCTAACTTGCTAAATTATGCCGGGGTGGATTACATTATCGATTACAAACGAGGTCCGTTTGACGATATCAATATTGACGGTAAATTTAAATCCGAACTATTGGATAAAAGATTTGTACCCGTTGTAAGTTTTGGCAGAGTGGCCGTTTTTAAAAATCTACAAAGTCTACCCAGGGTTTATTTAACCAACAATTATTTAATCGAAACCGATCCGGCGAAGATAGTTAAGCTTCTTGAAAACAACAGCAGGATTGTTGTTCTTGAAAAACCACCATCAGGTGTTACCAAAGGACAATCTTTTAATACAACAAATATTTTTTACAGTCAGAGTTTGGACAAAGTTACCGTTACTGCCTCATCTGAGCTAGATACAATATTAGTTTTGTCAGAGTCATACGCTCCAGGCTGGCGGGTTTACCTTGATGGAAAAGAGGCAGAGCTTTTAGTAGCTAATTTTGCCTATCGGGCTGTCGTTTTCCCGAAAGGTGTGCATAAGATAGAGTTTATTTACCAGCCTAAATCATTTAAAATAGGCAAAGCCGTTTCCCTATTTGTTTTGATTCTTTTATCGGTAATTTTATTGAATGAACGATTTAGAAAAAAAAGAACTAAAGCTTCACGAACAGGTTCCTCCTGATTGGTATTACCAGTCTATCAAGCTAGATCCTCTACAAAGATATTGGCACAAAAGAAGGTTTGAGGAAGTTGCGAAATTAATCGAACCCGTTAAGGGAGAGATTTTAGACATTGGGTGTGCAGACGGGATGTTTTCTAAAGTTGTTTTGGATAAATCAAAAGCAAGAAAGCTTATAGGTATCGATGTTCTAAAAACTTCTGTTGCTTGGGCAAATAAACACTGGGCCCAAACCGGAAAAATGAAATTCATGGTTGGAAACGCCCACCAGTTAAAGTTTCCAAACGAGACTTTTGAGGCGGTTGTAGCCCTTGAGGTTTTGGAACACGTGTATCACCCTCTGGATGTTTTAAAAGAGATAAAAAGAATCCTTAAAAAGAACGGTTATGCAGTTTTATTGGTTCCCGCAGACAGTTCTCTTTTTAGGATTATTTGGTTTTTTTGGTTACATTTTTACCCGAGAGGTTGGGTTTGGAGAGAAACACATATCCAGACTTTCAAAAATAACTATTTACCCAAACTATGTGAGAAAGCGGGATTTGAGGTAGAAGCGAATAATAAATTCATTCTGGGGATGTTACAGGCAGTAAAGGTGAGGAAAAGCTGACATGAATGTTTCAATAGTAATTCCTAACTATAATACCGAATGGCTTTTAAAGAAGAACCTTCCACTAGTATTAAATGCATTTAAAAATCCTAAAAATAGGATAGTAGAAATCATAGTTGTAGACGATGCGTCCCCTGATGCAAGTGTTGCTGTTCTTAAAAAGGAGTTTCCGGAGGTTAAGCCGATAAGGCACAAGGTTAATCGGGGCTTTTCGGCGGCTGTTAATACCGGAGTAAGAATGGCCAAGGGAGATTTGATTTGTCTTTTAAACACCGACGTAATTCCCGAAGAGAATTTACTGGAGTCGGCTTTTGTTCATTTTGAAGACCCCAAGGTTTTCGCTGTTTCTTTGAATGAAGGAGGCTATAGCTGGGCAAAGGGCTTTATTAAAGACGGTTATATTGGCCATGAGCCGGGGTCCAAAGATGATAAAGCCCATTCGACATTTTGGGTAAGCGGTGGCAGCGGTGTTTTTAGAAGAAGTATCTGGATAAAACTTGGCGGTATGGACGAGAGAATACTCTCGCCATTTTATTGGGAAGACTTGGATTTGTCATACAGAGCGGCAAAAAGAGGCTACCGGTTAATTTGGGAACCGGGTGCAAGAGTAGAACATAAACACGAGGTGACAATGAGCCAGCTTCCCAAAGCTTATCTTCAAAGGATAAGGGAAAGAAATCAACTTCTTTTCATTTGGAAGAATCTTACCAGCCCCAACCTTTTTCGAAAACATCTGATAGAAGTAGTTAAAAGAGCTTTCCGACACCCCGGATATATAAGGATAATATTGGCGGCATTTACGCGAGTTAGACCTCTTGTCAAGGCAAGGGCCAAGGAAAAAAGGGAAGCCAAGGTTTCCGACGAGGCAATATTTGCGAGGTTTTAGAACAATGAAACTTTCAATAATTATCGTCAGCTTTAATACAAGGAAATTGACCTTAGATTGCCTAAATTCTGTATATAAGGAGGATGCAGAACTTGATTATGAGGCAGTTGTGGTCGATAACGCTTCAAAAGACGGCTCTACCGACGCTTTAATAAAGCTTCAGGCAACAAACTCCGGATTAAAAACCATTTTTAATAAGGAAAATCTTGGATTTGCAAAAGCCAATAACCAGGGAATAAAGATTGCCAAAGGGGAATATATTCTTTTTCTCAACTCCGACACGATTGTGCAAAAAGGATCGCTAGGAAAACTTATTGAATTTGCCGAAAAAACACCTGATGCGGGCGTGGTTGGCGCAAAACTTCTTAACCGGGACGGCGGCATTCAAGCCTCATGCTTTAATTTTCCCTCAATCAAAAATGCAATTTTGCAGTATTGGTTTGGTAAAAAAGGCCTTTTCGATAAATACGCACCTAAAGGGAAAGGCCCCGCTGTCGTTGATGCAGTAGTCGGGGCCGTATTTCTTATTACCCCGCTAGCCTTAGAGAAAGTGGGGCTTTTGGATGAAAGGTATTTTATGTACTTTGAGGATATCGATTATTGTAGAAGAGTAAAAGCGGCCGGACTTAAGGTTTACTACTTACCCGAAGCGGGGATTATTCATTATCACGGTGAAAGCGGTAAGACTATTAAAGACGAAAGTAGTCAGTGGAAGAGACTAATTCCTTCAAGCAAGATTTACCACGGAGTTTTAAAGCATTACATACTGACATTAGTTATTTGGCTCGGCCAGAAGGTGCAAAAAGCTTTATGGACAAATTAAGAAAATTTATATTAGGAAGTAGCAAGAGCGATTATTTCCTAATTCTGGTAATTTTCCTTCTTACTATTCCGACATTCTTTAGACTTGTGCGTCCCGGATTTTTTTCAATGCAAGACGATCTCCAGGCCTTTAGGGTTTACGAGATGGATAAGTGTTTTGACGATTGGCAGATTCCCTGCAGGTGGGTTCCCGATGCGGGTTATCAGTATGGTTATCCTCAATTTATTTACTATCCTCCGTCGGTTTATTACGCGGGAGCGATTCTTCACCGGTTGGGTTTTCAGTATATAGACGCTGTTAAGACCCTCTTTATTTTGGGGTACATTGCCTCGGCCATGGCCATGTTTGTCTTGGTAAAGTCATTTTTGGGTAGATGGCCCGGCTTTATTGCGGCAGTTATGTATTCGTATGTGCCGTATAAGGCGGTTGAGGTCTATGTTAGGGGAGCCCTAAATGAATTTTGGTCGCTGGTATTTTTCCCCGTCATCCTTTGGTCTTCTTATCAACTTATTAAAACACTGAAGGTTAAATACATATTTTGGCTTTCATTTTCTTTGGCATTATTGTTGGTGACGCATACACTCATATCCATGATTTTTCTGCCTCTTTTCGGGATATGGGTTTTGTTTTGGCTTTTGCAGAAGAAAAACAAAAAAGTTCTGGTCAAGCTTGTCTTCTCCGGTGTTTTAGGCGTAGGTTTAGCCGCCTTTTATCTTCTACCCCTTTTGCTGGAGAGAAAGTTTGCGCATCTTGAATCACTTCTTTCGGGATATTTCGATTACCGGCAGCATTTTGTAAACTTGTACAAAATATTCTTTTCGATGGAGTGGGGATATGGTTCCTCGGGGTTTGTTAATGAAAAACTCAATCTCTCAACGGGGACTACGCAATGGATGATAGGCCTTCTTGCCGCGGGGCTGGCGATACTCAATCTTAAGAAGAAGAGAAAGCTTGCTTATCTTACGCTAGTCTTGGCGCTCACCGAACTGGGAATTTTATTCTTAATGCACTTAAAATCAAGCTTTATCTGGCAAGGGCTACCCTTTCTTGCTTGGCTGCAGTTTCCCTGGAGATTTTTGTCCGTAAGTATTTTTCTCTTGGCTATCCTCTCGGGACTGGCTGTTTACTTTGCCAAAAGATGGGGGGCTGTCTTGGGCATCGTGGGAATAACCTCGGCTTTTATTCTTTATGCCGGCTTTTTCCAACCCAAAGATTGGCTTAACATCTCCGACAAAGATAAATTCTCCGGCGCTTCCTGGGAAAAACAGTTAACGATAAGTATTTTTGATTTTCTTCCAATCTATGCCACCCTGCCTCCTTATTCAAAAGCGCCTGATTTACCGGAAATATTGCAGGGCGACGCCAATTTTATAAGTTACATGAAAGGTAGCAACTTCCAAGACGGAGAGATAGAAGTATCAAAAGACGCGGTGATTAGATTGCCCCTTTTTGATTTTCCCGGAATGAAAGTAAGGGCAAACGGAGAAGTGATAAGGCACTACAATAACGATTGTAGAAACGAAAGGTATTGCTTAGGACTTATCACCTTCAAACTGCCGAAGGGCAAGTATAAAATTGAAGCAAGACTGGAAAATACACCGGTTAGGAAGGTAGGGAGTATTATTTCTCTGGCAAGCCTTGTTGGATTGGGCTTTTTCGCTGTCAAAAATGGGAAAAATGAAAAAGTTTCTAAGTAAATACTGGCCGGCAGTTGTGCTTATCCTTTTGGGAGTTTCTATCTGTTGGCCTCTTTTTGTGAGGGGATACTTTTCTCATCATGATGACCTTCAGGTAATGCGGATTTTTGAGATAAGGAAATGTTTTAGCGACTTTCAACTTCCCTGCAGGTGGGTGCCGGATATGGGCTATGGGAATGGATTTCCTCTTTTTAATTACTACGGGCCCTTGCCTTATTACCTAGGAGGCCTGGTTAGTTATCTTTTGGGTTATATAAATTCGGTGAAATTTATTTTCTTTATCTCTCTGGTTTTTGCAGGAATATCAATGTACCTTTTGGGAAAGGAAGTTTTCGGGAAAGCGGGAGGTTTTATAGCGGGAACTTTATATCTTCTGGCACCGTATAGGGCATTGGACGCCTATGTCAGGGGGGCACTTTCCGAACTTTTCGCTTTGGCCTTAATTCCCTTGGTCTTCTTTTTCATTCTCAAATTGATAAGAAAACCCCGCCTAGGTTATTTGCTTGGGTTTATTCTTTTTCTCTCACTATTCCTAATTACACACAATATAATGACTCTACTTTTTGTGCCGGCACTTTGTATCTGGAGTATCCTTTATCTTTATCTGGAAAAAGGGAAAAATTTCAAAATTGTCCTTTTGGCTTATATCATCAGTTTTGGGTTATCTTCCTTTTTTACCATTCCGGCATTTTTCGAAAAGAACTTGGTACAGACGGAAAGTCTTACCAGGTTCGAACTGGATTTTAGAGCCCATTTCGTAACCATCAAACAGCTTTTTCTGGATAGAACCTGGGGATATGGGGCCTCGATCTTGGGGCCGAATGATACAATTTCTTTCCAAATAGGTTGGCCCCATTGGTGGTTGGTACTCGCTAGTCTTATCGGGATATTGGGACCAAGAACCAAAAAGAAAAATCGTTTGTTGGGCGGACTACTTTTGATTTTATTTCTTGTATCGATTTTTATGACCCACAACAAATCGGCCTTTGTCTGGGAATCGATAAGTGTTTTAAAGTTTTTCCAATTTCCCTGGAGGTTTTTGTCCCTAACAATATTTTCGGCAAGTCTTTTGGGAGGATTTGTGGTGTCGTTAGCGAAAGAATATCTTCAAAAGTATGTTTTGTTGGCGATACTGATAGTCACAGTTACCCTTAATTGGGGCTTCTTTAAACCGGGAGAATTTTATTTTGGCTTGACGGACAAAGAGAAATTGACGGGTGCTTTTTGGGAAGAGCAGCAGAAAGGGGCGATACTTGATTATCTTCCGAAAACCGCACTTGAGCCGAAAGAGAAAGCGCCCACTATTCCCGAGGCCAAAAAGGGTAGCGCGACTGTTGAGAATTTCGAAAACCGTTCAAATAAATGGAGTTTTACCACCGAAGTTGAGAGTCAGGCATATATCGAAGTCCCGGTCTTTTACTTCCCTGAATGGAAAGTGAAAATAGACGGTGGGGATGCGCCTCTTAATTTCGAGAATTACTTAGGAAGAATTGGGGTAATCGTTTCGGCCGGAGAACATGCTGTTGAGGGGATATTCACCAACACTCCCATAAGAACAATATCCAATATAATTTCGGTCTTAAGTGCACTGGCGGCTATTTCGCTGGTTCTATATGGAAAAAATCGAAAAATTTTTGAATAAATATATCTGGATTGCCGTCTTGTTATTATCCATTCCGGCTGTCCGGAGTTTGTTTACCCCCGGGTTTTTTGGTGTATCGGACGATACGCTGGTCGGTTGGCTTTATGAGATGGACAGGGCAGTGAAAATATTTCAGATACCGCCCCGGTTTGTTCCCGATTTAAGCTTCGGTTTCGGTTATCCGCTCTTTAATTTTGTCTATCCTCTCCCTTTTTATATCGGAGAGCTGTTTCGCCTAACAGGTCTTTCCCTTGTGGATAGCGCAAAAATTGTTTTTGGACTAAGTATTCCTTTCTCGATGTTCTTTATGTATAGGTTCCTCAAGGAATTTCTAAATAAAGAATTGAGTTTGGCCGGGGCCGTTCTTTATGTCTACGCACCATATAGGGCAACGGAAATGTTTGTCAGGGGAGCGATAGGGGAGATAGTGGCTTTTGTCTTTATCCCTCTGGTTGCCTTTTCGTTTATCAAGCTAACAAAGGAAAAGATTTCCAAATACTGGCTAGGAGTAGCAGGATTATCGGTGGCGGCATTGGTTCTGTCGCACAATATTATCGCTTATATGTTCTTTCCTTTGGCTCTGGTACTTTTAGCCGCCAGAATAATTTTATTGGTTAAAGACAAAAAGAAGGCAATACTGGGGAGCCTAATCGGAATTTTATTGGGTCTTTTAATATCAGCCTACTTTTGGCTTCCTGCAATTTACGAGAGCGGATTGATGAAATACGGTACGGTTTTTAATTATGCCGACCATTTTCCAACGCTTAAACAGCTTATTACTCCCTATTTCGGTTACGGCGCTTCGGTTCCCGGTCCTTATGACTGGATGTCTTTTTATATGGGTATTATCGGCATAGCGGTAGTTTTGGCCGGCGGATTTTTGTTTGTAAAAAATTGGAAGAAGTATTCCAAAGAAGAAAAAGTAATTGCTCTTTGGGCGGCCATGATTTTTTTCGGGAGTATTTTTATGATGAATCACAGATCGGCCTTTCTTTGGAAAAGTGTTCCCCTAATACCCTATTTCCAATTCCCTTGGAGATTTTTGACAATGATTGTTTTTTCGACTCCTCTTTTTCTCTTGGCCTTTACAAAAACAAGATATACAAAAATGATTGCCTTTGCTGTAATCGTCCTTTCGATTGCTGTTAACTTTGGTTATTTTAAGCCGGAAAGATTTTTGGGAAGAGGGGATGAATACTATATAAATAGATATATTCCGTATCCTGACGCCAGCCAGGAATACCTTACCACTTCCGAAGAGTATCTAAGGTTGCCCAAGGCAACCGAGGTAAGACCAAGCGCAAACTATCCACGAGCATATTCGGATAAAAATATTATCGGGAAAATCGAAGAATTAAACGCCTTGGATGCAATTATCAGAACGGATTCCATGTTTAATGCAACGCTAAATTACAATAAATATGCTTTCCCCGGCTGGATTGCTAAAATAGACGGTAAGCAGGTTGAAATTGTCGCCGGTAAGCCTTATGGACAAATCTCGGTTTCCGTTCCTTCCGGAAATCATATGGTAGAGATTTTCTATAGGGAGACTACCTTTCGAAAGTTGCTAAACTATATTTCTTTAGCCGGAATTTTGGCGGCACTTTGGTTACTTTTAACAGGTAGGAAGATAAATGAGAAATAAACTTTTTACGATTTTGATAATCGGAATAACCTTGCGTCTTGTTCTTTCTTTTTCCACGTTCCATTCCGATGTCCAACCCTTTGATTTTGCCGGGAAGGTAATTTCGCAGGGGAATATTTTGAATTTCTACGATTATCTATGGAAACTGCCGGAGGACAGTCGAATTCTGAAAGTTTACCCCCGCAACTTATTTAACTATCCTCCCGCGGTTTACTTTTTTTTGGGAGGGGCGTCCCGCTTAACCACCTGGATGGTTGACCCTACTATCCATAATAATTTTATTTTAAATTTCCCTTCGACACTAGGGAATATCCAGCTCAACCTTCTTCTCTTGCTTCTTAAAATTCCTTATTTACCGTTCGATATTGTCTGCGCTTATCTCCTTATGGCCTTGTTTAAGGAAGAAAAAAAGAAAATTTGGGTGTTTACCATTTGGATGTTAAATCCCATTAGTCTTTTTGCTACCTACATGATGGGGACGTTTGATATCATTCCCGCGTTCTTTGGTCTCCTTTGTCTTTATATGGTTGTAAGGAAAGCCGGAAAATTAAACTCCTCCAATCTTCTCGCCGAGTCGGTAGTTTTAGGGTTAGGCGGGGCGTTTAAGATTTTCCCACTTTTATTTTTGGTTCCCCTTGCGGCCTTAAAGAAAGGCTGGATAGACAGAATAAAGATAGTGGGGGTGGGACTTATGACTTATCTCTTAACGATTTTGCCTTTTATCGGTTCAAAGGGCTTTCGAACAACGGCTCTTCTTGCCGGACAAATCACAAAAAGCCTATATGCGCAAATTCCCATTTCGGGAGGAGAATCGATAATCCTGTTTATTGTTTTTGTCATATTTTTCTATGTGGCCTTTCTCGTCAAACAATCTCCGCCTGAAAATTTATGGCGAAGGTTTTTCGTGATGATGCTAATTTTCTTCATTTTTACCCACTACCATCCTCAATACTTTTTGTGGATTACGCCGTTTTTAATAATCGATATAGTCAAATCTAATTTCAAAAATTGGTTGCCTCTAGGCCTTTCCATTTTTAGCTTTTTAGGCCTTTTAACTTTTTTTGATCCTGGATTATCGGTCTGGCTTTTCTCTCCTCTCTTCCCCGCCCTTTACCACCTTCCGGGAATTTGGCAGCTTTTGGGACTTAACCCGGATATTAATTTGCTGCGAAGTATTTTCCATACAATTTTTGTGGGTGCGGCCTTTTATTATCTTTATTCCAATTTCCCCAATAATTCGAATAATAAAGCATGAATAGTTTAGTTGATGTATTTAAATTTATTCTCTTTCTAGGCTTTGCTGTTTTTATTCCGGGATATGTCTTCATCCGGCAACTTAAAATCGATAATTTACTCTTTAGGATTTTTCTGTCATTGGGATTGGGGCTTATCCTTCTTACCTTGGCCGCATACCTCAATCGTCTTGCCCCCTACGGCTTAATCGCGGCCTCGCTATATTTCTTTGTTAAGGGATTTACCTTTTCGGAATTTAAGACAAAAGCAGGGCTTAAGCTTTCATATCCGCAACTCATTACCATACTCGTAATTCTTCTGGGAATCGTTTTTCAGAGTCTGGCTGCTTTCAAATCGGGACGGGTCTATGATTTCGGAATAGGATATTGGGGGCCTTTGGGGCACGACGGGGTTTGGCATCAGGCATTGGTGGAACAATTGATTAAAAAGGTTCCGCCTGACAACCCCGGACTTTCCGGGACAAGCCTGACCAACTATCATTATTTCTACGATTTGTTGGTTGCCGAGACGGTAAGATTGACAGATATAGCCTCGGCGGATCTGATTTTCAGATTCTATCCGATTTTCCTTTCGGCTCTTGTCGGGGCCGGAACATATCTCTTGACTAAGTTGTTGTTTAGAGGTTGGCATGTCGGTGTTTTTTCCCTGTTTTTGGTTTATTTCGGGGGAAGCTTCGGTTTTATCGTTGAGTGGTTAAGGGGAAGAACCCTGGGAGGGGAATCCGCTTTTTGGGCAAACCAGCCGGTTTCTATGAACCTAAACCCCCCTTTTGCCATATCTCTGGTTCTTGTTATTGCCGCAGTGTTGGCCTTTTATGTCTTTGGTCAAAAGCGGAATTTTTGGTCGGGTTTTGTCCTTGCGGTTATCTCGGGAGTGCTTATCGGATTTAAAGTATATGCGGGTCTTATCGTTTTATTTTCCTTGGGGACGGTATCGGTAATCAAGATAATTTTTAATAAAGACTATTCATACCTTAAGGTTTTTATTGCCTCGTTATCGGTGTCGCTGTTGATATTTTTACCAAGTAATACCAAATCAGCCGGTCTTATCGTTTTTTCTCCGTTTTGGCTTGTCCACTCGATGGTCGATTTTGCCGACCGGGTCGGCTGGGTTAGGCTTTCTCAAGCAAGACAGGCTTACTTCTCCGGAGGCAACTGGCCTAAGTTTATCCTGGCTGAGGTTCTTGCCTTCGGCATTTTTGTTGCCGGGAATATGGGTACAAGAATAGTCGGGTTTTTCGGATTCCCCGGGCTTGTCAAAAAGAAATTTTGGAAAGACGGCACAATGGTTTTTATTTTATTAATGAGCCTTGCGTCTTTTCTTCCGGCAATTTTATTTATCCAAAAAGGCAATTCCTGGAACACTATACAATTTGTCTATTATTTCCTGTACTTCGGCGCTTTATTGGGAGGTTTGGGTCTTACGGTTTTGATAAAAGTTCTCCCGCGTTTCTTGGGAATCTTGATTGTCGGTCTTATTCTTTTTATTACTCCTGTCAGTTCTTTTTCTACCTTTAGAAGCGGATTTTATGGGGCTCCGTCACGATTAACTTTGGGTGAAGCCAGTGCCTTAGCCTTCCTAAAGACTCAGCCGGAAGGATTTGTGCTGACGCACCCTTTTAATAAAGAATTAAGAAGTTCTTACTCTTCTCCCTACCCGCTGCCGGTTTACGAGACGAGCGCTTACGTATCGGCATTTTCCCAAAAGGAAACATATATCGAAGATCAATTTCAGCAGGAAATCTTTCAAAACGATTATCAAACCAGGCTGAATGATTCAAATAAATTTTTCTATAATAAAGACTTTGTCTGGTCCAGAAATTTCCTTTTGGATAATAAGATTAGCTACATTTATTTACCCAAGCTTTACGGAATTGGCTTGGACGAGAAAGCTTTAAGGCTAGATAAAATATTTTCGAATAAAGAAGCGGATATTTATAAGGTGCGACAATGAAAAAACTTCTTGTTTTGGCGATTGTCATAAGACTTCTTCTGATGCCGTTTTTCTTCCATCCCGACATTAAAACTTATAACTTTCAGTCCTCTTTTCTCAAGAAGGGAGTAATAGATATCTATTCTTACCTGATAGAAAAAAGGGAGAGTCTTCCCCTTAAGGAAGAGTTCGTCTATTTTCCTTTGACTTATTTTTTTCTTGGAGGTTACCAGATTGCTGCCAGTCCGTTATTGGGAAGCAATTTTTCCAATTGGTTGGCTGATGCTTCGGGAAGGGCGACGGAGGACCCCGGAACCTTCCGTTATCTTTTTCTTCTAAAGCTTCCTTATCTGGTATTTGATATTTTAATTGCGTATCTTTTGATGCAATTTTTCAAAGACAAAAAAGACAAAAAGGCGGTTTTTACTCTTTGGCTTTTTAATCCGTTCACCTTAATTCTTATTTATATCTTCAGCAATATCGACATAATTCCGGTTTTTCTTGTTCTTTTGAGTCTTTTGGCGATGAAGAAAAAGAAAACGGTTAGAGCTTCAGTCTTTTTGGCTTTGGCAACCGGATTTAAAGCCTATCCGGTACTTTTCTTTCCGTTTTTACTTGTTAAGGCCGATAAGTTTAAGGATAGGGTATTGGGTCTATCGGCGTTTATATTAACCCTCGGTTTAATAATCCTTCCTTTCTGGTCTCCGGCATTTTCTTCTTCGTCTTTCGCTTCGGGACTAACCAGACGAATATTGGAGGCAGGCATCAGTATTTCGGGAGGGGAGAAAATTCTTATTGTACCCCTTGCCTTATTGGCATTGTTTATTTATTTTCTCTATTCAAAGAAAAAACTTGGTCTTTGGAAATACTGTTTGGCGGTTGTCCTTATTGTTATTCCTCTTATCCATTTTCATATCCAGTGGCTATTATGGATGGCTCCGTTTTTCGCGATTCTGTGGGTAAAAGAAAAAAAGCTGTCTTGGCTTCTGGTTTTGACGGCCATCTCTGCATTCGCGGTTCCATTTTTATATAATGACAAATTCATGAGCGTTTCACTTCTGTCACCGGTAAGTATCTGGTTTAACCTCGTGCCGACCCCTTTCTCAATAATTCAAAGATTGGCTGACCCATATATTATTCAAGGTTTAATTCATAGCATTTTTGCGGGGGGCTCTTTTGCTTTAATCTGGCAAATACTAAAAGGATACAAAGAATGAATAGAACCCACACGACTTTTATTATCTTCGCATTTGCATTTTTTTGTTTACCGGCATTATTATCGTTCGGAATACGTTATTTGCCCGTAGATAATCAACCCCCGCTTGGTGTTACCAAGAAATTCTACGGGAATGTAGTTATAGAGGACAGAGTGACGGTACCTTACAACAATTTCAACGGGGTAGGATTAAGCTTTAAAAACCCAAACCTTGAAAATAAGGAGGAAATTCTTCTTAGCATAGCTAAAGAAAACGGAGTCTTGGTTAGAAGTGCTACCTTAAGCGGACGCGTTGTTCCGGATGGAGGCTTTGTTAGATTTATGTTCGAACCAATAGAAGACTCAAAAAGTAATAGATATATTCTTACACTTACCTCTCCATCAAGCAGAAGGGAAAATTCCTTAGAGGTCTATTTGTCCAAGGACTTAGACAGTCCAGCCACAGTTCTTTATTATAAACCGCCACCGATACCCAATCTTATCAGCGACATTTACACGAGTTGGACAAAAAGATTGCTAATCGACAAATTTTTTGCCGTGTTCTATTTGGGAGTAATTGCCCTGGGGATTGGCTACGTGTTATTCGGCAAAAAACAAACTATTTAACTTTCCATACTTCGACTTTTTCATTTTCTACCATTCTCTCAAAATATTTGCCGTTGAAATCGGCTTTGGGTTTTAGTACCTGGGGAAAGTAAAGAAGGGTAATTCCTTTTTCCTTCAGCTCTTTAGCCAAAGTTATAGCCGACGGTTCTAAAAAGATTTTTTCTTGGAAAGCGAGCCTTTCCTGGTAGTCGTAGCCCATGACATCGACCTGTTCGATATCGGAGAGGTATGTTCTTTTTCCGGAAAAAGCGGAAACATAACCGGAGTCGGACCAGTCCCAGATGTCGGGTATTGGTGTTTTTAAATCGACGTATTTGTTATAAGGGGGAGTCATAATAACGGTACTATCCCCAAATTCTTTCTTAATTAAGGACAAGGCACTTATTTCTTCTTGGGAAATTTTAGCAAACGGCGTTCTTTTATAAAAATCCACAATTTGGCTAATCTGCGTCGGAACCGAAAGAGCAATAATAGCGAATGTAACGGTTGTTTTAAGAAGGGGGTTTTTAAATTTATCTAAAAACTTGGAAAAGGCAACAGCAGCCGAAATTCCGAATAAAAGAAGGAAATATTGAAGGAATTGGGCGGTGTTTCCCGCAACTCCTTTTTGAAGAAAAAGAAGCGGGAAGGCAAGAGAAATAACCATTATTGAAATAAATATTTGGCTGAAGTAGTCGGAGAAGTAATTCCTGGCCGTTTTTAGCATACTCCAAAGTCCCAAGGCCCGGGTCCCCAGGTTGCCGAAAAAGAAAATGAGAAAAGCGATTCCCTCATACTCCAGGATTCTGGCGAAAGACTTCCACCCGCCCCTGTCGAGGTAGAATTGTCTCCTTAGCTCCAAATCTATCCAATTCAGCCTTGAGGGTTCCACCACCATTGTTCGAATAAACCACCAAGGTTGAAAAATAAGAAAGGCAGTCGATGCTTTGGTATTGGGGAGATATAGGCCTGCCGTAATTGCCCCGGCTGCCAAGGTTATGGCAAAAAGATCGAATTTTGCCTCCTTGATTATTTTCCAAGCCGAAGCAATTGCCAAAGCACCCAGTACGGGGATGGCGGCATAGACTTTGAAAGTTGCCAGAACCCCTGCGATTAGGGAAATTATTATTCCGGAGTAAAACCTGGGTTTGGCCAGGTAGGATATTAATAGAAAAAGGAAGGTCAATACCAAAAAATCGGAAATTATCTGCGGAGGATTTGCAATAGAGCTTTGAATTTGGGTAGCCCAAAAAAGACTTTCTCCGCCCAGGCCTTTGCCTTGCAACAAGGTTACCAGGTAGCCGAAACTACCCCCGAAGTAGATAAAGATGGCTCCCCATATTCCGGCAAGACTGCTCTTTCCGATTTTTTTGGCCAGAAAATAGGCAGCGGTTCCCAGAAGAAGTGACTGTAAAACCGGGAAAAACCGAAAATAAAGGTCGAGGGCGGGAAGATCTAGAAATTTATTGAAGATGGCGGGAGCGATGTCCGAGAAGTAATGATAATTAACAAGCCTTTCTCCGGCAAAAACCGGATTTTGAAGAGGAAAACCCTTATTTATTTCATTCATCAGTGCTATGTGCCATGAAGCGTCGTGTGCATGAGAACTCCAGAAGACAATGTCGTGAGCGGCGAAAGTTCCGCTGGGTGCGATAACCAGCATTTGTCCAAGGATTCCGATAGTAAACACCAAAAAAATAACAAGAGCCCATTTTTTGGAAGGTAATGTGAGTTGTCTAAGAAAATGAAGTATTTGTCTGGCTGCGATTAAATCGAAAATCCCAAACCCCACGAAGATGGCAAGGGGGAAATTTATAACAAGGAAAAGATACGAAACCAGGGTAAAAAATACCATGCCGACAACCGTTCCGTAAAAGAATTTTTCCCAAGAAGACAGTTCGGGAAAGGTTTTTGAAAGAATATATACACCGGGGATTATAAAGAATAAGAAGCATGCTCCGGCGAAGAGTACCAAATTAAGAATAAAGTATGCACCCTGCACTTAATAAGTATAATATAATCAAGCAATGAAGGCCTTTCTCGCTAAATTATCTAGAGCTTTTCGAAAATATTCGATTGTTTTTTGGGCAATTCTTCTGGTCTTTTCTCTTAAGCTCGGGGCGGACCTTCGTAAAATTGGCTATAACGTTATTCCCGACCCGTTTATTATCTTGGATGAACATACGCATGTCTGGCATGGTTTAAGTATCCGCAGTACCGGAATACCGGCAGGCTGGTCGATACTAAACGCATATATAACCAATTCGAGAGAAACGGGTGCCGGAGGAAGGATTGACGGATTTAACCTTACGGTAGCGGACACAAAACCTTCGCTGGGCAATTTTTCTTCCTATCCCAAACCGGTCATAGGCGTTGCCGAATACGATTTCGGGCGAGGCCTTTCCCACACACGGATAGTGCAGCCCTCTTTGGATCACCCGCCGTTCGGTGCCTTGGTTCTGAGTTTGTTTGTTGGCAAAGATGCCAAAACCTTTGGAGACGTTAACAACTATGATTTGAGGCGTTCTGCGCTCTATTTGGGGATAATAACTCAACTATTGATATTTGTTTTGGCTTTCCTAACGAGCGGAAAACCTCTTATAGGGCTTATCGCCTCGACTATATACGGAACGGTTCCCTCGTACCTCTTAATGGAGAGATATGCTTTGTTGGAAAACGTTATGACCCCGCTTATCCTTTTAGCCCTAACCCTTTTGATAATTGCCAAAGCCAAACCCTTAAAGGCATTGTTGATTGCGGCGGGAGTAGTTGGGGGGCTTTTGGCGCTAACCAAACTTGCTGGTTGGATTTTTGTGTTTTCATTCGCGGCCCTCTTGGTTTATTGGAAATTTAAAATTAAAGATATTCTATTTTATTTAGTACCGGCTGTCCTTATCGGATCGCTTTACTTTATTTGGGGGCTTTGGCTTGCTCCCAAATTGTTCTTAGATTTATTCGTTTTTCAAAGTATGGAGAGGGGATTTATCGGTTCAATTAATTTGTTGGTTAGTGCATTCAGGGTTGGAATTTTTAATTTTCCTCTGGACGGTTGGTGGATTGGCGGAATCGTGACGCTTCTTTTTATTCCCAAAAAGAAGGAATATATGCCAATGGTATTTACGACAGTGGCGGCGCTTTTTTCGGCACTTTGTCTGGTGGGGGCAAATTTCCCATGGTATTTCATACCGGTTATCCCATTTTCTTGTATAGCAATTGCGCTGTTTTTTTATAATTTGGCTACATCACCGGTATTTTCTACCATTCTCCTTTCCTTTTTGGTATTTGTCTCCAGCAGTTTCTACTGGGGATACGGGGTCTTTCAGAAGAGCCAGCCGTTTGGAATATATAGACTTTTATTCGTCCTCTTTACGGGGGCCGGGATTTTTTGGACATTTTATCGGGGGAGGGAAAGATTCAAGAAAGTATGGTTTGTGGGAGTAATGATGCTCCTATTGGCGTTGACTATATTAAATCGGAGGTCACTCTTTTTTATCCTCGACAATTGGGGGAAGCTTCCGCTAATCTATACACCCGGAACCTTTTAATAACATCCTCCACCCGCCTGAGGTGGGCGGTTTCCCTTGAGGGAGGATGGTATATCAGGTTTAATTCCTCTACATTCATGTAAACTGAATGTAGTATCCTTGAAACTGTTATGAAAAATATTTGGTTGATTTTATTGATAATAATTGCTTCATTTCTTCTATTATCATATAAAATAACCCAAGTTCCTCCAGGAATTAACGGTGACGAAGCAGCTATTGCTTATAATGCAGCATTGGTTGCCAAGTCCGGGAAGGTTGAGATTGGCAACAGATTTCCACTGTTTATCCCTACGGGTTCTGACTGGAAACAACCTGTTACTTTTTACTTAACGGTTGCGGCATTTAACATCTTCGGTCCGTCATATGAATTACTTCGGGAGGTAAGCATCTTTCTTGCACTTACAAGCATGGTATTACTTTTCTTCCTGGCAAAAGAATTGCTAGGGACAAGTGCGGGGATAGTTGCCATGCTTTTGTTTCTTTCAACCCCGATAATTTTAATTCAATCCCATTTGGCTCTTGAAAACATAGCCCCGATCCCATTTGTAATTTTTTGGCTTTGGATGCTAATAAAATTTACCAAGTCGGCAGACAGGAAGTTTTTAGTCTTCGCGGGAATGGCGCTTGGAGCCGGAGTTTTTTCATATTACGGCATGCGTCTTATTGTTCCCGTTCTGGGCTTGCTCACTCTATTTTATCTAAAAAAGGCCCGCGCCATATTTACCTTTATTGTAGGGAGTCTTCCGTTTTTGTTTCTTCTTCTTTGGGCGAATGGGCACTACCCCGGAGCGGTTTTTGGAAACAATAGACCTTTTTGGGTAAATTCATATCAGCAATTTTTTCTCCCCTATATTTCCTTATTTGACCCAAGCTTCCTTTTCTTAAAAGGAGATACAACCATCTATCATTCAACCGGAAAAACAGGAATGTTTTTGCTTGCAACCCTTCCTTTGTTTGTTTTAGGGGTAGTTAAGGCAATAAGAGAAAAGAACCCAATTTATCGCTTTTTTCTGACTTGTTTCTTTCTTTCTCCAATCCTTTATGGATTTGTGGGCGAAAGTTACAGAGCCAGTAGACTTTTGGCAATCGTCCCATTTTATATTCTAATATCGACCTTGGGTTTTGTATCCCTCGCGGTGATAAAGGTTAAGGTGGCTAGACTGTTGGTAATCGCGGGCATATTTACATTGATTGTTGCCAATTACATCAACTTCGCAAAAGATTATTGGTACTCTTATCCCGAGAGGGCTAAAAAAGCATTTTCAAGTCCTTGGCATTCTGTTTTTGAGGTTCTTAATGAAAAATATAAGGAGGGTTATAGAATATATGTACTGGCAGGTATGGTGGGGGATAGGGATGATATAAAGTTTTTTAGGGCTCTTTATCCTTTCGATTTAACCGAGTGGAAAAAAGGAGAGGAAATATTGCCCAAAAGCGCCCTCTTGGCCTATCCCGATTTGTTAAGTTCAAAGGAAAGGGATAACCTTAGAGAGATTTATACCAACGATTTTTCCCAAAGCATTTTTCTGAAGGAATGAACAGACTTCTTCGAATAATTACAAAACCTGCGGTCATTCTTCTTGTCATAGTTGCCCTCGGGGCATTTCTGCGTTTTTATAAACTTTCCCAGTTTCCAATTACGCTTAATCACGATGAGGTGACACAACTGTACGATGCGATTTCGATTGTAAGAACAGGGAAAGATATTTACGGAAACAAACTCCCTTTCATCTTTCCTTCCATAAACGATTATAAACCGCCGTTTTATAGCTACGCGACTGCTATCGTCTATAAAATATTCGGCTGGCAGGAATTAACTATTCGAATCACCGGTGCCTTCTTTGGGACGTTGGTAATTGTCGGGGTATACCTTTTTGTAGATAAGCTGATTAGAAAAAAAAGCCTCGCTTTGATTGCGGCAACCATTACCGCAATTTCTCCATTTGAAATTTTCTATTCCAGAAAGAGTTTTGAGAATCAGACGGGTATATTTCTGATGCTTGTTGGATTTTCCATGCTGGCAGTCTACGCACGAGACAGAAAGATAAAATATTTCTACATTGGCGCCCTGGTTTTGGGAATTGCTTCTTACGTTTATTTTGCTCAGGCGGTTGTCATCCCGATACTCTTTATTGCCTTTATCGTTATTTATTGGAAGAAATTCAAACCTTTAAATATCGGTCCTATTATTCTTTTTCTTCTCGCGGCAGCCCCCCTTTACTATATGATTTTTGTTAATCCTGCCACGCGCGACCGAACGGCTAAGGTCTTTATTACTCAAGATGCGCGTTTGGCAGAAAAACTGGCAGTCCAAAAAGGGGAGTTCGGAAAAATTTTCACCATTGCAGGTTACAGTGCGGTTAGGTATATCCGTCAATTTTCTCCCAAATATCTTTTTTTCGAAGGGCTGAATATGACCGAAGGCAAGAGAGATGTCGGACCCCTTTTTGCGGTTTCGATACCGTTTCTGATTGCCGGAATCTATCTATTGGTCAAGGATGGGAAGATAGCCAGGGAAAAGTCTTTTATATTAACCTGGATACTTGTGGGTTTTGTTCCCAGCGGATTAACCTTTGAAGACTACAGTCCCCATCGGGCAATAATGGCTTTTACGATGCTTAATGTTGTTTCTTCTTTCGGGATATACTGGTTCTATACAAAATTCGGCAAGGCAGCAATTCTAATTCTACTTATCCTTTTTGGGGTAAACTTGGGTTTCTTCCTGAAAAGATACACCCTCAACTATCCTATTGAGAGAAGCGAAGCGTTGCAGTATCCTTTTCGTGAAATCGCCCAGTATGCGTGGGAAAATTATGATAAATACGATACAATTGTTTTCGATCCCAAATTTGGTGAATTTAGGCCGTGGATAGGAACCGGAGCACATTATTATTTGGGTTTTTACGGTAAATATCCTCCCGAGAAGATGCAGGAGGAATTTAAGATTGGGGATCAGACAAAAAGGGAAACAAAGTTCGGAAAGTTTTCCATCCGGGCTGTCTATTGGCCAAAGGATCAATACCTGAAAAATACGTTAATTATAGCCAGCCATTGGAGTATGCCGGAGGACTTTGAGCAAAAGGAAAAAGACAAGATTTTGAAAATTTTTTATTTCAGAACGACGGCGCCGGCTTTTTACGCTGTAAAATTATGAACTAATCAACAATGAGATATAAGCTATTGCTTTTGTTGGTTCTCCTGATTGGTTTTGGCTTGAGAATTTGGCAAATCTCCAAGGTACCTCCGAGTTTGGGCAATGACGAGATTTCAATTGCCTACGATGCTTACTCTGTTTCAACTATCGGAAAAGATAGTGCTGGAGCATTTTTACCTTTGAGTTTTAAGTCCCACGGTACTTATAAAGCTCCTCTTTATGCATATATTGCCGGACCTTTTATAAAACTATTAGGGAATAACGAACTCTCAGTGAGGTTCCCCTCTGTCATTTTAGGAACTTTAGCTATACTTTTTTTGTATCTACTTATCGAAGAGATTTCCCGAAAGCGTGACCTAGCTTTAATCAGCTCCTTCGTCTTAGCCATAGCTCCCTGGCATGTTTATACTTCCAGAATTGCACTGGAGGCAAACATTGCTCTTACCTTCTTGATATTGGGAGTGTACCTATTTTTTCTGGGGAGAACCAAATGGAAATATTTAATACTGTCCTCATTGTCATTGGCCCTTTCTCTTTATGCTTATCATACAGAATGGGTTTTCGTTCCCCTCTTGATGCTATTTCTTTATATAAGTTACCAGGGAAATTTCAAAAACAGGCAAGTCCTTTTTGGTTGGATATTACTATTTGTTGTCTTGGTCCTCCCTTTGGGGCTAAATTGGCTATCAATTAGAAATGAAACAAATCGCGCAACAACAGAGATTATTTTTAACGACCTTTTTCTTGCAAACAGGCTCTCGGGGGTGATAAACCCCCTCTCGCGAGTTTTTATCTTTCTGTCGTTCTGGACTAATAAGTATTTGAGTTACTTGAGTCTTGACTATATATTTACAAACGGCCTTCCCGTATCTGCGTCCTATTCATCGCCCGAATTTGGGCTTTTAAATCTTTTGGAACTTCCTCTATTCATTCTGGGTATTTTTCAGATTGCCAAGAGCAAAGACGGGCGAAGTAGAAATCTGTGGATTTATTGGGGGGCAATAGGAGCTTTGGTTTCATCATTTACATTGGGAGAGCTTAACCTCACACGGTATCTGGTTACAATAATTCCCCTGGTCGTGGTCGTGGCTTACGGAATAATTTGGATAAGGGAAAATGCGGGGAAGCGTTTATTCTATTTAAGCATTGCTCTTATATTAATAAATTTTATCTTTTTCTATAAATATTATATTAAACTTTTCCCATTCCATTTTTCTGAAAACTGGCAGTATGGTTATAAACAGGCTGCCCAATACATTAAAGATAACGAATCAAAATATGACAGGGTAATAATAGATCCTGCTTTTGGTGTGGCGGATAACAAATACAAAGGAGTTCCAAATATTTATTTGCTATATTTCAACAAAATGAACCCACAGCTCTTTCTTGATACGAAAAAGAGCGGCAAAGAGACACTTGAATTTATGAACAAATACTACATTAGAAAAGTGGACTGGACGACGGAGAAGATTCAAGGCAAGTCCCTCTACGTTGTTTCTGTTCACTCTATGCCCCTGCTTTTACAGAGAGTTCGAGAGGTTTATAGTATTAATATATTAGATGGAACCAAGGCTTTTAAGATATATGAAGGTTATTAGATGGGAATGAAGGAACCGAAGGTTGTAATAGTAATGCCTGCCTATAATGCGGCCCGTACCGTTAAGGATACTTTAGAGGAAATTGAACCGAAGTACAGAAAGCATGTGATTTTGGTAGATGATGAGAGCCACGACAATACGGTTGGGGTAGCGAGGAGGTTGGGTATTACGGTTTATGCACACCCGAATAACACCGGATACGGAGGAAACCAAAAAACTTGCTACTGGGAGGCCCTTAAGCTAAATCCGGATGTTGTGGTGATGCTCCACCCGGATTATCAGTATGATGCAACCTTAATAGAAGATTTAATTGCCCCGATACTTAAAGGCAGGTATGATTTTATGTTTGGCAGTAGAATTCAAAATAGGGGAGCAGCTTTGGCCGGCGGCATGCCCCCGTTGAAATATTGTTTAAACAGGATTGATTGCATTTTGGAAAATATCCTCTTGGGAGTTAATTTTACCGAACATTTTTCGGGGTTTAGGGCATTTTCCCAAAAGTTTCTGAAAACCGTTCCATTCCAGCGTTTTTCCAATGATTTCGTTTTTGATCAGGAAATGAAAGTATCAGCCATAAGTTATGGATTTAGGATTGGAGAGATTGCTATCCCCACGAGATACCACGAAAAGGCTTCATCGATAAGGTTTCTCAGAGGAACTAAATTTTTAATAGAGACATACATTGTAATTTTAAAATATTACCTTCACAAAGGGCGTATTCTAAAGAATAAGATATTTAAGTAAATTTTACTTCGTCAGGCTAAATTGCTAACATTTGAATAGCCATCAATGATAAAAAGAACCTGGGTTTTTCTGTTTCTTGTCGTAGTTCTCGCCTTCCTCCTGAGATTTTATAAGGTAACAACGATACCCCCTTCTTTAAACTGGGACGAAGTTTCTATCGGCTACAATGCCTATTCCATATTAAAAACGGGGAAAGACGAATGGGGAAAGTTTCTGCCTCTTCATTTTAAATCTTACGGAGAATATAAACTTCCGGCTCAAATTTATGCCTCTATTCCGGGAATTGCGATTTTTGGGCTTAACGAGCTGGGTGTAAGAATTACGCCGGTAATATACGGTACCTTATCTGTTTTGGTTTTGTATTTCTTGGCCAAAGAGCTGACCAAAAATAAATGGATTGGTTTGCTGTCGGCATTTTTATTGGCAATTTCTCCCTGGCATATTCAACTTACTCGCGCTTCCTTTGAATCCTCTTTCTCGGTTTTTTGGGTAGTTTTGGGTATCTGGTTATTCGTTAAGGGTTTTAAGAAACCCGTTTGGTGGATTTTTTCAATGGTTCCGTTTGCAATTTCGGTTTATACCTACAACAGTGCCCGGGTTTTCACTCCGCTTTTTCTTTTCGCCGTAGCCGTTATCTTTTTTAGAAATTTCTGGCAGCACAGAAAGGAGGCAATTTTATCAGCCGTAGCATTTATTGTTCTGATGATTCCCCTAGTACCGTTTATTTTAAGTGGTGAGGTGGCCGCTAGGTACAAACTGGTAAGCATTACCAACGATAAAGGTTTGGTCCCCAGGATAGAGGAGAGAAGAAACCTTTCTAAATTACCTAGGCTTCTAACACAGCTTATACACAACCGGGTTACCTATGTAAGCTTCTATTTTGCCAGAAACTATATAGAGCATTTTTCACCGCAGTTTTTGTTTATAAGCGGTGCCGGGCATAAGCAGCATCATGTTCAGAATGTTGGCGAGCTTTATACCATTCAGGCACCATTTTTACTGATAGGCCTTTACTATCTATTCAAAAAGAAGAAGAAATTTAAGTGGCTAATTATCGGCTGGGTACTTATTGCCTTTATTCCGGCTTCGACCACAAATGATTCTATCCCTAATGCCTTAAGAACACTTATTGCCGCGCCTCCCTATCAGATACTTACGGCCATGGGAATCTATGAATTATATGTCCGGCTGAAAAAGAAAAATGTTAAAGGAAGAAATCTTTTGTGGGCGGCAGCAACTCTAATCTTGATAGCCAATTTTTTGTCTTATCTGAATAACTATTACAATATTTATCCGAAACTTTACTCAAGAGATTGGCAGTACGGCAATAAGCAGGTGATATCTTTTATTAAGAATCATTATTTTGAATATGATTTGATTGTTTTTTCAAGGACTTATGGAGAACCCCACATGTTTACCCTTTTTTATCTAAACTGGGACCCCGCAAAATATCAGAATGACCCCAATCTCGTAAGGTACGAATCAAACGACTGGGTCTGGGTTCTCAGATTTGACAAGTTTTATTTTCCTGATTTGGGAGATATGGGAACTCAATACGAGGATGTTGTTAAAGCCAATAAAGGAAAGAAAATACTTCTTGTGGGCAAGCCGGGTGATTTTCCCGAAAATACAAAGAAGCTATTGACGGTAAACTTTCTAAACGGAAATCCCGCTTTTGAAATCGTCGAGACTAAGTAGAAAATGAAAAAACTTCCTTTAATTGCGTTGATTGTCTTATTTTTAATTACCCGTCTTTTGAAAATATCGGAAGTTCCGCCTTCGCTTTATTGGGATGAAGCATCTATCGGATATAATGCTTACTCTATCCTGAAAACGGGCAGCGATGAATGGGGAGAAAGATTTCCTATTCATTTTAGGGCCTTTGGGGAGTATAAACTCCCCGTTTATATCTATTCGCTGGTACCCTTTGTCTGGCTTCTGGGCGTCAATGAGCTGGCGGTGAGACTACCCTCGGTTTTTTTCTCTTTAGGCTCCCTAATATTTATCTACTTGATAGCGGTAAAGATTTCAAAAAGGCGCCTTGTTGGATTATTGGCAGGATTTTACTTTACGGTTTCGCCGTGGATATTTATCTTTAGCAGAACAGGCTATGAAGCAACAGCGGGTATCATGTTTTATCTTTTAGGCATCTATCTTTTCCTTATTTCCTTGTCGCGTGGATTTTTTATTATCCCATCGCTTGTCTCTCTGGGTATAAGCTTTTATAGTTACAACTCTTTTAGAATTTTAGTTCCAATTCTCCTAGTTGTGGTACTTATTTCCTACCTTCTCTCCCACAAAGCAAGTTTAACAAAGCATGTCCCCATTGCCCTGGCATCTCTCCTGGTATTCGCAATTATGATGCTGCCGGCAATAAGATTTATTCAATCTGGTTCCGCTGCCGAGCGTTTGGGCGCGATAGCCATAACGGGCGTGAACCTCAGAAAATGGGAAATTGGGCGCACCATTGTTAAAAATTACCTTTCGCATTTTTCAAAGGAATTTCTTTTTACAAAAGGCGATATAATCACAAGAAGTCAACAGCCGGGATTTGGCCAGTTAATTGCCTTCGATGCGATACTTCTACCCCTGGGAATATATTTCATATTAAAAAAAGAAAAGAAATTCGGTGTCTTTGTTCTACTACTGTTAGCTATTAGTTTTCTTCCGGCAAGCATTACGCGGGAAGTACCCCACGCTCTTAGAAGCATGGCCGCAGTTCCTTTTATATCCTTAATTTTTGCTTATGGGGTTCTCTTTATCTTGGAGAAAATTAAGTTAAATAGAAAGATTTTAATAGCGTTTATTTTACTTTTATATCTGGGTACTTTTGAAATTTATCTCGACAACTTTTTTAACAAGTATACAAAAACCACAGCGGAGGATTGGCAATACGGATACAAACTTATTTTTGAAAAGTATAAAGGCCAATTTAATAAGTACGACAACATAGTGATTACCGATAGATATAACCAGCCTTACATTTTTGCTCTCTTTTATTTGAAATATGATCCGGAGAAATATAGAAGCGAGGTAGTCTATAACCGGCAGCCAAGAGTTGAGACCTCTCTTGTAAAGGAATTCGATAAATTCCTTTTTACCGACGTTTACTATTACGACCTTCCGAAAGGCCCAAGCTTAATTTTTAGCAATCCTACCGACAGGATGATGGAGCTTCAACCGAAGAATATACTTTACCATCCGGACGGGAGTATCGCGCTATACGTGTATGAATATAAAAAGTAAGATAGTCCCAATACTTCTGTTTTTGATTGTCTCGCTGTCTTTGGTTTTAAGGTGTTATAAACTTTCCTCGGTTCCGCCTTCTCTTTCATGGGACGAGGCAGCGGTGGGCTATAACGCTTTCAGTATCGCAAATTACGGAATTGACGAGTGGGGCAACAAATTTCCATTGGTTTTTAAATCCTTTGAGGACTACAAACACCCGGTTCATATCTACACGACGGCGTTCTTTGTAAAACTATTTGGCCTTTCGGATTTTTCTACCAGGATTCCGTCGGCGCTTTTTGGGGTTTTTAATGTTATCCTGCTGTTTTTTCTGGGCAGAGCTCTTTTTAAAAGCGATTTAATCGGAATTGCCGCGTCTTTCATCTTAGCTATTTCCCCATACAATCTTCAGTTTTCCAGATTTAATCATGAACTTAACCTTGCGGTTTTTTGGTTTATACTCGGGCTTGTTCTTTTTTACCGTGGTATCGGGAAAAGACGTTTTTCCTTACCCCTTTCCTTTGCTGCCTTTGGAATTTCACTCTTGACTTATCACAGTGCGAAAATCGTAGTTCCTTTGATAGTTATTGCGTTAATTCTTCTATACAGGAAAGAACTTATTTCCAAAGGCAAAGAATTTATTTTATCGCTTGCCGTTTTAGGCATTTTTGTAGGAGTCATAGTTGTTAATCCACAACTTTTGGGTACCGCAAGGCTTAAACAAACAGGCTTTTCCGATTCGGAGATACAAAAAACTTATCTTTTTGCAAAAACCGGCAACAGGCTTCTCGGGAGAGTCGAAATTGTAGCCAAACAATATTCTTGGCATTTTAAGCCTCAGTTTTTATTTGTCTCCGGAGATAAAAACTTAAGACACTCAACACAAGTCGTGGGCGAGTTTTATAAAATCGACGCTCCGTTTTTGCTAATTGGGGCTTTGGCTGCCTTTTTGATGATTCTAAAAAGAAAATCCAGAGAAAGCTTAATTTTGCTTCTTTGGGCACTCCTGGCACCGGTTCCTTCCGCTTTCGTTAATGAAGCTCCCCATGCGGCAAGGGCGATGTTTATGACCGGAAGCTGGCACACGATTGCGGCTCTCGGCTTTGTATTTACCCTTCGAGCATTAAAGGATTTGCGGTTAAAGATGGCTTTTTCGGTAGTCCTGACTGCTGTACTTGGGTACTCGGTCAAAGGTTATTTAACTTACTATTACCGGGAGTATAGCAAAAGATATGCAATAGAGTGGCAGTACGGGATGAAGGAGATAGTTGGCTATCTGAAAAGTCAAAAGAACGTTGGCGCAGTTTATATGACAAACGTTCGCCAGCAGCCTTATATTTTTTTCCTTTATTATCTCAAATACCCATCACCTCAATTTCTGGACAGGGTTAAATATAACAACACGCTTAGTAAAAGTTTCAGTACGGTTAGCTCCTTTGCTAAATACCACTTTTTGGATGATATGGACTTTACCTACTCTCCCGCCGGTTATGGAATATATTACGTTTTGACCGGACCCGAATATGACGGTTTATTTTATCGGAATTCGTTTGAGGTGAAAGAGATTGTAAAATATCCCAATGGGTCCGATGCTTTCTATATCGTAACGGCAAAGGATATAATACCTGAATGAAAGTGGCGATTATAGGAGCGGGCTTTACAGGTCTTTCTGCGGCTCTCAGGCTTTGTCGGGAAGGACATAAGGTAATTATCTTCGAACAGGATAGTGTCCCCGGGGGATTGGCATCGGGTTTTAAAGAAAAAGGCTGGAGGTGGCCTTTAGAAAAGCACTATCATCATATTTTCGAATCCGACTTTGCCATTAGAAATCTGGCAAGAGAGGAAGGCCACAGAATGATATTTCGTCAAACTACCACCTCGATGTTTACAGGTAAAGGAATTTCTGATTTTGACACACCAAGCTCTCTTCTTGCTTTCCCCGAACTTAATTTATCGGAAAAACTTAGAACGGGTGCGGTTTTACTTTTTTTGAAAATTACGCCCTTTTGGAAACCTTTAGAAAAGGTAACGGCGGAGGAATTTCTCAATAAATGGATGGGAACAAGGGTTTGGAATATATTGTGGCGGCCTTTATTTGAAGGTAAATTCGGAAAGTATTACAGAAAAATTCCCGCTTCGTGGTTCTGGGCACGCATTAAAAAAAGAAGTAGAAAGCTTGGCTACCCCGAAGGCGGATTTGAGAATCTGGCTAATTCTCTCGTAATAAAAATTACGAAATTAGGAGGAGAATGCCTTTTTGATACTTCAATTAATCAAATCGAAAAAAAGGGTCATCAATTTCGATTAAAAACGGACAAGGGGGTGGAGTATGACTTCGATAAAGTCATTTCCATCTTACCTACTCCAATATTTCTGAAGATTACCCGGGGACTGCCCCCCGGTTATGTTAAAAAGCTTTCCGGGCTGAAAGAAATCGGGGCGGTAAATTTGGTACTGATTCTTAAACAGAGATTTCTTACCGATATTTATTGGTTAAACATAAACAGTGAAGATTTTCCTTTCCTGGCCGTTGTCGAGCATACCAATTACATGAGCAGGCGTAATTACGGAAGTGACAGGATTATATATGTGGGAAACTATCTTGATAGTACCCATAGATATTTTGGCAAGTCTGCGAATCAACTATTAGAAGAATATTTGCCGTTTCTAAAAAGAATTAACCCCAGTTTCGACAAGAGTTGGGTTAAAAGGCTAAGGGTTTTCAAAACCCCATTTGCCCAACCGATAATCGGGCTTAATTTTTCAAAGAAGATACCATCAATGACGACTCCAATAAATGGCCTTTATCTGGCCAATATTCAGCAGGTTTATCCGTGGGATAGGGGAACCAATTATGCCGTGGAGTTGGGCGATAAAGTTGCCGACTTAGTCGGGTAGAATTATACTTTGGGAAGATGCCAACAATTTCTGTAGTACTGGCAACGCGTAACGAAGAAGGTAACATCAAAGACTGTTTAGCCTCCGTAAAGAGTCTGGCGGATGAGATTGTTGTGGTGGATGAAAGTTCGATAGATAAAACCGTTCAATTGGCCAGAGACTTTGGAGCAAAAGTTAAGATTATACCCCATGAGCCAATTTTTCATAAAACAAAACAGAAAGCTCTAAGTTTGGCTACCAGCGATTGGATTTTGCAATTAGACGCAGATGAAAGAGTGAGTCCGGCTTTAGCGTCAGAGATTAAGAAGGTAGTCTCCATAAGTTACAAGGAATTGGAGGGTTATCAAAAAAATCTTCTTAAAAGGGAATTATTTTTACGCCATCAGAAAACTTTGGAAAAAAGAGACGGTCCTTCCGGAAAAGCTGACGGGACATATGCCGCATTTTTTATACCTCGGCTTAATTTCTTTTTAGGGAAGTTTCTTCGCTGCGGGGGTGTATATCCGGACGGAGTTATCCGTCTGGTCAAAAGAGGTCATGCCCTTTTTCCGGCCAGAAGCGTTCATGAACAAATCGTCGTTGACGGCAAAGTCGGATGGCTGCAAAATGACTTAATACATTTATCCGACCCTACCCTTGAAAGGTATTTAGAAAGGAATAGTTCCTATATCGATCTTTTGGCAAAAGATTTGAAGAGGGAAAAGGTAGCTAAGAATCCTATTGTCTTTCTGAACTATTTTCTAATAAAACCAGTCTGGTGGTTTTTATTAACCCAAATTAGACATAAGGGGATACTTGATGGCTGGCGGGGAATTGTCTTTTCGTTCTTTTCGGCCCTCAGATTCCCGAGAGCATTCTTTAGGTACCTAAAGAATGGGTAATGAATAATGAGTAATGGGTAACAAATATAAAAATTTTAAAGAAATTCCGGTTTGGCAAGAGTCGCATAAACTGACATTAGAAATTTATCGAGTAACCAGGAAATTTCCCAGAGAGGAGATATATGGCTTGGTTGGCCAGCTAAGAAGATCGTCCGCGTCGATACCAGCTAATATAACCGAGGGTTTTTATCGGAATACGACTAAGGAATTAATTCAATTCTTGTATAATGCTCGTGGCTCCGCAGGAGAAACCGTTTATCATTTAATTTTAGCTAAAGATTTAAAATTTATATCAGATAAGGACTATGAAATATTGTCTGAATCCTATCAGGGGATAATCAAGCAGCTGAGTGGCTGGATACGAAGTTTGAAGAATAAGGTATAAATATGTCATCCATCACCCATTACCCATCGAATATTACTCATCATCCATCACCCATTACCCATCCCCTTCGCGTAGCAATCGATTCAGGCCCACTAAAAAGCGGGGATAGCGTGCGGGGAATAGGTGTTCACACGAAATTGTTAGCAGAACATTTACAGAAAATAAAAGACCTGAAAGTCGATCTGTTTGATTTTTCCACCAATCACCAATCACTAACCACTAATCACTATGATCTAGTTCACTATCAAAAATTCAACCCATATTTCTTAAATCTTCCGATTATTAAGAAAGGAAAAAGTATCGTTACAATTCATGATCTTATCTATTTGATTTATCCGGAGGCCTACCCTTCCGGAATTCGCGGAAAACTTGTTTATTGGTTGCAAAAAATGCTGGTCAAAAATATGGATGCAATTATTACGATTTCCGAAACCTCCAAGAAAGATATTGTAAGATTTCTAGGAATCCCAGCCGAAAAAGTTTTTGTTATCTATCTCGCCCCACGCGAAATCTTCAGGCCACTTATCCATAAACCATTATCCATTACCCATAAGTACGGTCTGCCGGAGCGTTTCGTATTGTATGTCGGGGATGTCAATTACAATAAAAACATTCTCACCCTCTGTAAAGCCTGTAAATTGGTTAAGATACCACTTGTTATTGTCGGAAAACAGGCGGCCGCGAAAGAGTTTGATCGTATCCACCCGGAAACACAGCCTCTGGTTAAACTCTTAGGGCAGTACGGCGAAGATAAAAGTATTATCCGTTTAGGCTTTGTTCCTGATGAAGATTTGGTCACAATCTATAATTTGGCGACGCTATATTGCCAGCCGTCTTTCTATGAGGGCTTCGGCCTTCCGGTTTTAGAAGCGTTTGCCTGCGGGCTTCCGGTTGTTGCCTCAAAAATTCAGGCCCATGTTGAAGTTGCAGAGGATGCTTGTTTATATGCCGACCCCAAAAATCCGCGCGACTTCGCTAAAAAAATAAGCGAGGTTATCAACGATGATGGGTTGAGGAAAGAGTTAATCGAAAAAGGCAAAGAAAAAGTTAAAGAATATTCTTGGGACAAAACCGCGAGGGAAACCTTTCGGGTATACCAGAAGGTAGTTGGTGGATAGTTGATAGTGGTTAGTGGTTGGCTCAAACACTTATGAAAAAAATAACTCCCAATATTCTCCGTCCGCTATTCACTAATCACTATTCACGAATCACTATTTCTTTTCTTGTTTGGCGCATTGCATTATTCGCAGTTGCATTTGCTGCATTATTTTTCATACCCAAATGGGGTGGCTGGTATCCATATGCCGACAGGGTACTTATCCCAACAGGGCTTCCTTCATGGGTTTGGGGATTTGGAGGGTTTGACGGAGTACATTATTTGCGAATAATGCAGGATGGGTACAAATCAATTTTTTCGCAAGCTTTTTTCCCGCTGTTTCCTTTTCTGGGAAGATTGTTAACTAATATTAATTTATTAACGCCTAAAAATCCGGCTATCGATACAAGATTATTCGTGGATCCGAGCTATTTCTATAATTCTTTTCTTCTTGCAAACACGCTTTTTGCCGCCGCCTTATTTTATTTGTATAAACTTTTTAGAATTGACTATTCGGACAAAGTATCTTTCCTGTCGCTCTCTTTCTTACTGGTTTTTCCTACCTCCTTTTATTTTGGCGCAATTTATTCGGAATCTTTATTTCTACTGTTGGCTGTCCTTTCGGTATATTTCGGAAGAAAGAAAAAATATATTGTGGCCGGACTTTTTGCCGGACTTGCGTCGGCAACGCGGGTATTGGGATTGGCGCTTTTGGTGTATTTGTTTATTGAGATAGTGGGGGATATTAGATCCGGAAAAATTAAATTCAGAGGCATCGGCCCGATAAAACCATTAATTGGTTTATTGATTGCACCCATGGGGACGGTTTTGTATATGGTTTATCTGAAGGTAATGACAGGGGACTTCTTGTATTTTTTGACTGCTCAACCTTCATTCGGAGCAGAAAGAAGCGCCAAGCCGTTTATTCTTTTGCCACAGGTTATTTACCGCTACGTTAAAATGTTTCTTTTGATTCCTGTCGGCTCGTTGCAGTATTTAACAATCGTTAATGAATTTTTAATGACACTAATTCCATTAACCCTTCTGGTTGTTTTTATTAAAAAAATTCGTTTAAGTTACTGGTTTTTTATGCTGATTTGTCTGATTGTTCCAACTCTTACCGGAACCTTTTCCTCGATGCCGAGATATGCTTTAATGAGTTTTCTCCTTTTTCCGGTTGTCGTAACTAAGCTTGGAAAATATTTCCTCCCGGTTTCTATTCTTCTTGCCGTGTTGGGTGTTATACTTGTGAGCCTGTTTACCCGGGGGTATTGGGTGGCTTAGCCCGGAGGGCTAATCTAATGATTAATGAATAATGAGTGATGAGTAAGTTTAACCATTACACATTGACCATTACCCATTCATAAATATGCATATATTTATCGTTGTACCGGCATTCAATGAAGAAAAGCGAATCGGTCACGTATTGGCCGACGTTAAAAAGACCAAACTCCCGGTAGTGGTCGTGGACGACGGCTCAACGGATAGGACTTTTGAGGTGGCTAAGCGTTATAAAGTAACCGCCCTTCGTCATAAAGTGAATTTAGGCAAGGGTGCGGCGATGAAGACGGGAGCAATTGCCGCCTTTAAACTCGGAGCCAACGCCGTGCTTTTTATGGATTCTGACGGACAGCACAGTGTTAACGATATCCCAAAATTCATAGAACAAATTAAGGCGAACCGGGCCGAAATATATTTTGGGAGAAGAATAATTAATAAAAAGGTTCCTGGTGAAAGATTTTTGGGAAACAAATTTGCCTCGCTACTCACTTTTTGGCTATATGGCGTGAGAGTGCATGATATTCTTTGCGGATTTAGAGCAATTACTAAAGAAGCCTTTAAATTAATCGAATGGGATTCGTTGGGCTATGAGGTTGAAACAGAAATGGCAATCAAAGTTGGTAAGAAAAATCTCAGGTACCTCGAAGTACCGGTTGAGATGATTTATTACGATAACACCAAAGGTTTAACTTTAACAAGCGGGATAGGGATAATTTTCGAAATATTAAAATGGAAACTTCTTTAGGAAAAAATGTCTTAGTTAGCGGTGCGTCGGGGTTTATTGGAGCAAATCTCGTAAGAGAATTGTTAAAAAGAAAATTTCGAGTCAGAGTTATCATTAAACCCGGCGATTCCGCCAGCAACATAAAAGACTTAATTACTTCCAAAAAGGTTGAAACAGTTGTGGCGGACTTGCGTAGTAAAAAATCTTTAAAAAATGTGGCCGAGGGAATCGATGTAATTTTTCATCTGGCGGCTAAAACTGATTTATCAACAAAGAATTATAAACCTTATTATGAGAACAACTTTTTAGCTACTAAAAATTTGGTCGAGGTCTGTAAAAAAGTTAAGTGTTTTATCCACTACAGCAGTATTTTAACGGTAGGGCTACCGAATACGAAGGAACCACTAGACGAAGACTATCAAGGATCAGCAGATACTTATTATGGGCGTTCCAAAAAAAAGACCGAGGATTATCTTTTGAATAAACACAGGAGGGATCACTTCCCGGTGATTATACTTAGGCCGTCTACGGTATACGGTCCATATGAGACCTTGGTCCAATATCAACTTTTTAAGGTAATCAAGGAAAATAAGTTTTTTATGATCGGTAGCGGAAACAATTTAATTAGTTATCTTTTTGTTGGTAATTTGGTAGACATTACAATAAATGCGATAAATCAAAAAGAGGCATTGGGTAAAATCTTTTTTATCAACGATGCCAGAGCATATAAATATTCGGATGTTGTTAGAACGATTTATAAAGTAATGAATAAAAACATGCCTAGTTTCAAAATGCCCTTCGTGATAGCCATTATCGGGGCTTATTTTTATTCGAAATTGTGCCAACTTATAAAAATAAAACCGCTTATTTATCCCTCACGCGTTAAAACAATGGTACTAAATTATGTTTATAGTATTTCCAAAGCAAAAAAAATCCTAAAGTACAGACCTAAAGATAATCTATATGATGGAGTCCAGATCACTTATAATTGGTACAAAGAAAGGGGGATGCTTTAGATAATATGATATTGGGTTTACAAATAGCGGCGATTGTATTTTCTTTGGTGATGATTTATTTTGCCTACGTAAATTTTCGTAGGAAAGAGATTGGTCGTCTGGAAATTATTGTCTGGATTATAGCTTGGACAATGGCAATCATAATGGTTCTTTTTCCGGATACTTTAAGAAAATTTGCCCAAACCTTTTTCATATCGAGACTTCTGGATTTAATGATAATGGGAGGATTTGTATTGGTAGTTACCATGGTAACAATGGCATACGTAAGGACCAGAAGAATTGAAAAAAAATTGGAAGAATTTATCAGACGGGAAGCCTTAAAAGTTATAAAAAATACCAAAAAAAAGAAAAATAATGAATGAAAAAACTTCCGAAGATTTCCATCGTTATCCCCTCTTACAATAAGACCGAATATATCAAAGAGACGCTTGAATCAATAGTAAGTCAAAACTATCCCAATCTCGAAGTAATTATCCAAGACGGTGGTTCAACCGACGGCACCCTAGAGATTATTAAGAAGTACGCCAAAAAATATCCATATCTGGCTTGGGAGTCGAAAAAGGATAAGGGCCAAACGGATGCAATCAACAAAGGTTTAAAGAAGGCGACCGGAGAAATTTTAGCCTTCATTAATGCGGACGACGTTTATCTCCTAGGAACGCTTAATAAAGTAAGAGAGTATTTCGCCAAACACACCGACACCATTTGGCTTGCAGGTAAGGGAAAAGTTATAGACAAAGATGGCAAAGAAATCTCAAAGTTGGTCACATCCTATAAAAACTTTTTATTAGCCATTAACCATTACTCATTACTCATGGTAGTCAACTACCTTATGCAGCCGTCGGTTTTTCTTTCAAGGAAGGCATACCTAAAATACGGACCCTTTACCGGCACCAAAACGTCCGTTATGGAATACGATTTATGGCTAAGGCTTGGGAGGGTGAAGATGCCTAATGTAATTAAGAAATGCCTTTCTGGTTTTCGCATGTCTGGCGAAAATATTTCCTCCAAACTATTTAAAGAAACTCTCAAGGCTGACGATAAAATTGTGGAGAAATATACGGATAATCCGGTGATATTGGTTTTGCATTATCTGCACAATATCGCAAGGGTAATATTGGCGCAACTTGTGGAGAAATAATTTGTGAAAAAGATTAAAAATTGGCAGTGGCTAATAGGGATTTTTATACTGTCCTTAATAATATTTTTTCCGTCTCTTACCAACTTTTTTACCCACGATGATTTCTTTCTGCTGAAAATATCGAGAATTAGTTCTTTTGGCGGATTCTTAAATTTTTTTAACCTACTACGCGGCCCGGAAGGATTGGGGATGTATCGGCCTTTGGCAATGCAAACATTTTATCTTCTTGACTGGAAACTGTTTAACCTTAATCCTTTGGGGCTGCACGCAATCTCCTTTATTACTTTCTTTGCCGTTGTCTATTTAGTCTATAAGTTGGCCCAAGTTTTGCTTTCCAGTCACCCAGCCCGCAGAAGCTACGCTTCAGGCGTTGCTGGCGGGCCTTTACCCATTACTCATTATCCATTATCCATTAACGCCGTTCCCCTTATGGCTGCCTTTCTCTACGCTACATCTGCCTCGCATTTTGGTCATTTATATTCTTTGGGCACCTATCCGGAATTATTGGTAACCTTATTTACGCTTCTTGGCGCCATTAATTTCATAGACTTTATTAAAGGAAGAGGAGAGAGATATCTGTTGTTTTCTTTTCTCTGTTTTTTGGGAGGCCTACTATCCAAAGAAACATTTGCAATTATCCCCGCGCTATTTGTTTTGATATATCTTTATTACCTTGTTACGGATAGGAAAAATTTAGTCAAACCTAGAACTTTTATTATTAGCCTAATACCTTTTATTGCAGTCCTTATTGGTTATTTTTATTTCAGATTCCGCTATTTCGGGTTGCCCAAAGGGGACAGTTACATTTGGGTTTTCTCTTCTAGGGTTTTTAACACACTGGCTTGGTATTTTCTCTGGGCATTAAACCTACCGGAGATGCTTGTTGACTTTGTCGGGCCGGGGTTAAGGCTTAATCCTAATCTTTTCAAATATTGGTCCCGTGAAATAATTCCGATTTTTGTTTTGTTCGGCCTACAGCTTGTCTTGTTGTTTTATGCCTTCCTCAAGTCATTTGTTACCCGGAACAAATCGCAAATCACTAATCACTATTCACTATTCACTTTTTGCATGGCGTGGTTTGTCATTTGCCTTCTTCCCGTTCTTTTTCTTCCTCTTCACAAATTCACTTATTATCTAACCCTTCCTCTGGTTGGCTTTACCATTTTTATTTCTTATTTGCTAGTCACTATTCACCATTCACCAGTCACAATCCTCTTTTTCTCTCTCTGGCTTTCCCTTTCCGTTCCTATTCTTGCTCTCACCTCCGAGACTCACTGGATGACGCGAGGGGCCGAAATTTCTAAAAAAGTATACGTCTATTTTCAAATTAATAAGCAAACGCTAGAGGGTAAAACAATAGTTTTTTATGATACTGACGAAGACAAAAACTTGCCTTGGCTACCCTCAAATCTTCTAAAAGTTACGCTTTCCGAGAAAAATTTTTTTGATGTATTCTACCCCAATAGAATTAAGGCATATTATGGCGATCCCGGAATAGAAGGCAATAATGTTCTGAAAATAAAGGCAAGACAATTTTTAGGCTATTGATATGGATAAACAAGAACATAACGAAAAAACTCATTTCGACCACATAGCTTCAAACTATGACACTAATTATGGTTACGACAAACCATACACGAAATATAAGATTGACCAAAAAGCATATTCGTTCAAAGAGTGTGTCAGCAATTATTACAAAGACAAAACTATCACAATACTGGAAATAGGGTGTGGTACAGGAGAATATACAGGAAGAATCGGAAAATTATTACCGAAAAGTAAAATTATTGGAATTGATATATCGAGTAATGTTCTGAAAATCGCCCAGAGGAAAATGAAAATTCAGAACGTTATTTTTAAGAATGCAAGTGCCTATAATATTCCTCTACGTAATAATTCCGTTGATGTTGTATGTGCTTTTTATGCTTTACACCACCTGAATTCCAAAAAAGTGCTAAAAGAATTTAGTAGAGTATTAAAACCGGGCGGAGTTTTGTATTTTTATGAGCCCAATATATTAAATCCTCTGGTTTGGTTAATTAAAACTATTAAACCACTTAAAGCTTTAATCGGTGATTCGCCGGATGAGTGGGGGGTTAACCCGCTTAAGATTAAGACAATATATAAAGATTATTCCGTTATGAAAATGAAATTTTCAGGATTTGTAATTCCACTGTATTTTATTCCTCCGGAGTTTATGAAACAGCTAGACAGGATTTTTGGAATAACTAGTATAATTCCGCTATTCAAATTCGTAGGGGGTTCAATAGAGGTATGTCTAATAAAAGAAAAATAGTAAATACGGTCAAATTACATACGATTGAAAGAGAATTTCATGACAATTGGGCAAGTACTCTTAAAGAAAGGGAAATAAATTTTAAAGGTGCATTTATGTCGTCAACAGCTGTTGAAAACCTTTACGCACTGAAAAACCTAGGAGATTTAAAAGAGAAAAGGATATTGGACTTGGGTTGTGGGATGGGGGATGCCTCGCTCTATTTCGCCTCACGGGGTGCACACGTAGAATCGATAGACATCTCTCCGGGGATGATTAAGGTGCTAAATGCTACGAAAAAGAAATATAAGTTCGGGAAAAATATTAACGCAAAGATAATGTTGGCAGAAGACTTAGAATACCGCTCTGAATATTTTGACTATATATTCGGGAATGGGATACTTCACCACGTACTTGTTGACGATGCTCTTAGGGAAGTATTTCGAGTGTTAAAAAAGAGGGGCAGGGCTGTTTTCATCGAACCGTTGAGTCATAATCCAGTTATTAATGTATATCGAAAAATTGCAGAGAAAGTGAGAACTCCTACAGAAAAACCACTAGATTTTGACACATTGGGAAAATTAACTAAAGCTAAATTCGCAAAGACTTGGCATAAAGAATTTCATTTTTTCACACTTTTTATATTTTTGTGGTATTTCGTAGTCGAACGCACGGACCCGAATAAAAAGAGATACTGGAAATTAATAATCGATGATGAAAAAAGGATAAAACCCTATTTTAAGATATTGCACAGCCTAGATAATTTTCTATTTAAACTAATTCCCTGTTCAGGTCGATATTGCTGGAATACAGTAATAGTATTCATCAAATGAAAGGAATATTGGGCAAATATGCACTTGCTTTCTTTATATCTCTTGTTGGATATATTATTTATGCTTCGTTAATTTTGTCTCCTTCAATTTACAAATCCTACTCCTTGATTGATGATGGTCAAACATATATCAACTCTGAATATTTTAAAGATTGCATTACTCTAAAAGGGTGTAGCAACTTTTTCAACAAGGTTGTATTGGAGAAAGAATTCAATCGATTTCGACCAACATACTGGATAATTCAATCGGCCGGTGAGCTGATTACAAACCACAATCCACAACTGTTGCATGGAATAAGGGTGTTTGGAGTGGGCACGCTTATTGTATTACTACAACTAATTATTTTAATTAAGCTAGACATTCATCCGACACTTCTGCCCTTATCGGTTGCGCTGACCACAATAAATTTATCTTTTACGGAAAATATTGTGAGATTGGGACCAATAGAACCCTATCAGGTAATTCTATTGGGATTATATTCTCTTGTTTTATTGTCGAAATTAAAGCAAAAACAAAAAATACTCCTCTTTGTTTTGGGAGTGTTATTAGTTTCATTAAAAGAAACATCGTTGGTTTTGATTATTTCTTCATTCGTAATACTATTTCTGTTTGGTAATAGAAAAGAGAAAAGATATTCTTTATTGTTGGCAATTTCACTCCTGGCTTTATATGGATTGGGTAAACATCTCGCTTCGAATAATAATACTTATACAGAAAGTTATGTTTTAAAACCAGAGATTATTATAAGAAACGCAAAATTGTATTTTTCGATGTTGATGAACTACTTCGGGTCTTTCGCTACGCTATCACTACTTATGATCCCGCTACTTTTTCTCAAGGGTATTCGAAAAATGATTTTTAACAAACCAAATGCATTTTGGTTAATAACTTCAATATTACTTATTGGAATACTGTTGCCGTGGGAATACGTCCTAGATAGATATATCTTGCCGGTGGTATTCTGCACAAGTATTTTAATTTCAATAATTTTAAATATATTAATTGTTAAATCAATTGATGCAGCGAACAAATTCATCAGGTTTAAATATTCTCCAGTGGTGTTTTATTCCCTAGTAACGATAGTAGTTCTTAATTTATATTTCAGGACTTTCCCTATAAACATTGCAAAAAGCATTAATTACCAAAGGTGGTATGCTCAATTTTTGTTGTTTGAAAAAGATCAGCTTGAAGCAATAGCCGGACTAAAGGAAGGAACTGTTGTTAAAGTTAATGCAAAAGACGAATTGGGGAATTGGGAAGTATTTTATGAACTGCCAATACATATGGGATATATTTATAAGAAGAGAATTATTTTTGAGAGGTTAAGTGAAACTAACTATAAAAAAGGTGACATCATATTTTCTCGGTCAATACTAACGCCTTTCGTAGAAGAAAGCACTATCAACAAGAAAACAAGTATCATCGCAACAAAATCTTATTCAGTGCCCCAAATTGATCCAATAATCTTTCGGAATATGTTTGTGAACGATACTGTAGGCGCGATAGTAAACCCTCCAATTGGCGATACATATACATTTTTTTGGACAGTGGGTAAGGTCAAATAATGGATTCATACTCGATATCAATCATTTTATTAGGTTTGGTTCCTGTAGTGGGGATTGTTAGAAAACTATTGATAAATGCCGAATTATGTAGTTTTTGTGGAGCACTTGGTTCACTCGCTAGCTTCTATTATTTGTTTGCCATATCGGGCTTAGTGGCGGTGCAAATATTCTTCTGGTTTGTTCGCAAAAGTAATATCTATCTTCGATTTAAACACTATTTACTTTTTTTGTTAATTATTATCGCCAATATATTACTGGTTAATATTAATAAGGCAAATTATCCAAATTATTTATATTCTCAATTCGGAATAATTCCCGAACATCTTATCGCAATTAGTTATTTCTTAGTCGTGATGCTGACATTTGACATTTTAATAACCATTTATAGTAAACAGTCCGCTAGGAAATTGAATTATTTAGATATAGTAAGAATTTTAGGAATAATCATTCTCTTTTGCTATTCGGTAATCGGGATTAAAAACTTTAATAATATTAAAGAGTGGGCTTTATCAAGTTACGAAAATAAATTGGGGAAACAATATAACTATTACGAATATCTTATTAAATACACACCGGAGTCCTCAACGATTGTCCATCCAACCCAAAGCGACGTATGGGCAACCATAGGCAACCAACCAATTAACAGATATTTTTTGTTTCCGAGAAAATTAATATCGGGATATTATTTTAACAATTCGGAGTTTGCACATACCGTTGGTGAAATATACCTTGTTACAATAAGCGATGAACACGGAAACAAATGGCCATTATTTAAAGAAGGAACAATTTCACTAAACGGGACTAATTTTATTATATACAAAAATCTTGAGAGGTTATTTTCAGAAGGTGTCATTCAGGTTATTAAAGTTAATTTTAAATGATAGCCATAATTATATATTTCTTACTTGTAGTGCTTGTAATTACAAGCAAAATTTTTATTCTCGTAACTGAGCAAGCACCTTTTTCAATGCCCCTACTCGTTATTGATGTGATTTTAACATTGACGATGTTTATTGCAGGCATCCTTTACTGGGCTAAACACCGGCCTGCTGATGAAAAAAAGAAAGCTGATAGTGGTAATAAACCGATGATTGTACTGTTGATAATTGTTGGGATTTCGATGTTTATTAACCTTAATAAAACAAGCATGGATTGGGATTCCATTTCCCTCTTTGACGCAAGAGCAAAGTATTTCCTAAATGGAGTAAAGTTCTCAGAAATGGGGAATTATACGAAATACGACATACCTGAAAATAGACCATATTATCTTTTGTATCCGCCTTTTACCTCGTTTACCCATATCGTGTGGAAATTATCAAAATCAAACATTCCCGTATCGGTGATTTATTCTGGATATTTATTTGCGTTGCTATATGTTCTTTTCAGCTATTCGCGAGGTCGATTCAGTGGCTTTCTAACCGCATTATTAATTATAGTGGTGGGTTTTAATAGAGACATTTTTACCATCTCGACACTGGAATATTCAAATCTCCCATTCACCTTATATATTATTGCGGGATTACTGTTGCTGATTAAGGGGCTGGAAGAAAAATCCATATGGTCAATGATAATGTCGGGTTTATTGATTTCTTCTTCAGTTTGGATTAGGCAGTTGGAACCAGTTTGGATGTTAATATCGCTGTCATTGTTGATTTGCGGATTTATTTCAAAAAGAAAAGATGCAATATTTTGTTCGTTATATATAGCAGCGATATCGGCTTTGTCATATTTGTCATGGAAGAGTTTTGTTTCAGGATACTCTGATACTCCAACTTTGATACGATACGGAATTAATGAATTTGTCAGACCAATTAAAGGGGTGTCTACTGGTGAGTTGATAACGGTCGTAATCTATACCATTAAAACTTGGGGGTTATACATGCTGGCCTATCTCATAGCGATAACATTGGGAATAATGAAAATAAAAAGAGTAGCAAGGTACCCCGACTTGTCAATTTTATTATTGTTTTTGACTCTAACAATATTATTCTATTTTGTTGGTCTTTATTTTATGTCTTTTCAAAAAGAATCGTGGATGATTTTAGGAAACTCTCTAATTAGGTCATCGACGTTTCTTGTTCCCATAGCAGCAATTTATTTATTCTCATCAAGTAAAATAACCAGGTGATATAATTCATACACCTTATGTTTTCATTGGATAAAAAACAATACGAATTTTACGAAAAATATTATCAAGGTTTTGTTTCAAATCAAGGTATACCTGATTTGAAAATAACTAACCACAAGGAAGTCTACGGCAAAAAGATATTGGTGGCGGGAGTAGGGATGGGGCGTGACGTTTCATATTTAATTAAAGACAATGATGTCTATGGAATTGACATTTCACTCAGTGGTTTGGAGATTGCCAAGAAAAAGGGCATAAAGGTCAAAATCGCAGATGTGGATAGGGATAGGATTCCTTATGGGAATTCACAATTTGACATCGTTGTGTGCAAAGATTTGCTTGAACATTTGATTAACCCCTTATTCTTACTAAAAGAGATCTACAGAGTATTAAAAAAAAGTGGATATTTGGTTGTTAACGTTCCGAACCATTTCCATTGGTGGTTAAGATTAAGAATATTATTTGGCAAGAGCCTTATCTGGAAAGTTATTGGACAAGACCAATCAAAAATATTTAACGAATGGGATTATATGCACATTAGATATTTTACCTGGAAAGGGTTCCAAGCGTATCTTAAAAAGGGAGACTTCAAAATTGTAAAAAGGTTTTGGGATTTTGGGACTTTAGCTCATTATAATAATCCCGAGTTTGTTTTACCGTACCTTTTGCAAAGTAATATGAAAAAAGGGCTACTTCAAAAACTGCTAATAAAATATGGGAATACATTTTGGAAGATGTTTAACATAGTTTTTCCTAAAAGCTTAAGATATAAAATTGTTAATATTTCTCCGGGCTTGTTGTGCGCAAGTTTTTATCTTTGGTGCAGACCTAAAAACAAATAAAACCAATGCAACCCAAACATGGGTTATTAAACAAGATTCTTGACTCTCCGCTAATAATAAACATAACTTGGATTATGTTTTTGTCTTTTCCCCTCCTAAGCTTAATAAGGTATAAATTGTTTATTTTAAATTCAAAACATTTTATTTTTGGTGAGCACTTTTGGCTAATACTAGTAAGAACACCGTATTTATTGGCTCTCTTGTTTGCAATTATAATCTTTCGGTGGATATTGGCCTATAAAAATAATACGTTTAGTAGAGAAAAATATCGTTCGTTAATTTTTATCCTTGTTTCAGGTTTATTGTTAATAATGATAGGAAAATATTTATTATTTCTTGAATCTAACAATTATCCTAACTATCTTTATTCAAAATTCGGTATTGATGCAGGTAAATTAGATTTCGCTTTATCGATTTGCTGGGTGGTCTTATCAGGGGTTGTGGCATTTTTGATAGTAATTAAAAAGAATATTAAACACTTTTACATAATGATGACAATTTTTTCGATAATAATATTTATTACATCGGCAATAAATTCGATATTAGGGTTTGACGTATACATAAAAATGGCTAGTGCCGACGGCAATTCAAAATTCGGGGGACAATTTGGTTACATCGAGGTTATGAAAAACATACCTGAAAATGCCGTAGTTGTACACCCTCCAAGGAGTTTAAAATGGCCCGCCGTAGGTAATCAGGCGGTATTAAGATATTTTCTTTTTCCGCGGATACTGGTGGACGGTAAACTGATAAAAAATCTTGGATATGTTTCTCAATTCAATGAGTTATATTTTGTAGAAATCGAAAAAGATAATCCTGAAAAACATTGGCCACTATTAGATACTACAAACAAGAAAATAAATTTTGATAGTGAAAACTACATCACTTATAAGTCTGTCGAACATTACAAAACAACAAACGGGATAACAATATACAAAATTAAATTTCAATGACCTTTTTATATATCCTAATTTATATCGTTTTCCAACTAATTCATAAATTTGTGTTTGTGGTGATTGAGCCAAAATATTTATCCAGTTGGTTGGGAGTTGTTGAAGCAGGATTTCTCGGGTTGTTTGTTTTGACGGGCGTGATGTTGTCAATAAAAAGACAGAGAAAAACAAACGATAAACAAAACGAGAAGATTAAGTTGACGGAGGTACTCTTAATTGGCGCGATAATTATGGTAGTGTTGTTTTCAAGTGCACTTAATAAATCCAAGAAAGTGATGGAGTGGGACGCCGTTGCTCTTTACGATGCGAGGGCAATGTTCTTAAAAGCCGGCGTTAAGTTTAGCGATATGGTCCAATTTTCAAAGTATGACGAAGTAAACTACTACTATTTAATGTATCCCCCCTTCACATCAATATCGCACTATATGTGGCGTGAGGTTTTGCCCACCGTATCGGTAAGTCTTTACTACAGCGTATATTTGTTATTGTTTGCGGTGGGGTTGTATCTCTTGGCGAGTAAATTGTTGGGAAGATTTTATGGGTTGCTTGCGGTTTTGCTTACAATTCTCATTAAAGACATTTTTATTTTATCGATACTTGAGTACGCCAATCTTCCTTTTACAACGAATATCGTTTTTGCCGTTTTATTATTGGCTATCTATTTAAAATATAAAGAAAAATGGACATTGTTTATGTCGGCAGTTTTGTTAGCGTTATCACAATGGATTAGGTTTTTAGAACCGGTTTGGTTGTTGGTGATAACTGTTTTTTCGGTTGTACTAATTAAAGAAAAAAGATACAAAGAATTAATAATTTCAGTACTTATCTTATTAACACCCTCTGTATTGAACTACCTTTCGTGGAATAACTTTGTTAGCAATATTGCCCACAACCCCAATTCGGTAACAACAAACACTTCCATAATTATAAATATGATTATTGGCCTGGTTGCGGGAAAGGCTTTTGAAGTATTTAAGTATTGCATAAAAGTATTTGGCCTTCAGTTCGTCGGCTATTTGGCAACATTGATTTCCGGATTGTTGTTTATAAAAAGAAAAATTATGGATTCTTCTTTTACTTATTTGTTGTATTTTTTAACTGCAACAATCTTATTCTATTTTATTGCGATATATTATTCCTCATTTCAAGGGGAGTGGTGGCAGAGTTTGGGTGGTTCCGTTATAAGATCTTCAAGTTACATAATCCCCATAGCAATAATAATTAATTTAGGCATAATTAAGCAAATAATGCGCGGTAATGCTCGATAAAATATATTTATTCGCGGGTACCATAATTCTCAGTCTGATGACCATTGGGGCGGGTAATAGAGTTGGCAGAATATTCGATAGAAAAGGTTTATCGAATATTCCTCTTTGTTTTTTTGTTGGTGAGATAATTTTTTCCTCCATATTCATATTGGTAACCACCTGGCTGCCTTTTCCATGGAACATGGTTATTTTTATGATAATTGCGATACCCTTTCTTTATTACGGTTATAAAGCAATAAAAAATATTAAGCATAAGATTAGCCGCTATAGGTACAGTGAAATATTCATAGTTGTTATCCTGTTTCTGGTTTTATCACTTAATTTTTTAAGAGTTTTTCTTAAGCCGGTCGCTTGGGATGACGTGGTCTATCACCATCCGGTTATGAAAGAGTTGGCGAGCGGGAATTTGCACTTTCCATTATTACGAGAAAGTCCGTTTATTGATTTTCAATACCATTTCTCTCAGCTGTTTGGAAATTTACCCTATGCTTCTGAATCATACTCGGCGATTCTTTTTAATCTAACCGGCCAATCAGAGCATTCCGCTCAAATGGTTAATTTTATCAATGTAGTATTTTTTGTTGTATTTTTATATCAATTTTTGAAAAAAAGATACCTCTTCAAGAGGAGCGTGATCTTATCTGCTATTACGTTTATTCTTTTATGGTTTGAAGCATTTCAAATTATTTCAACCGGATATGTTGATATGACTGTATATATATTCCAAACAATATCGATAATTATGTTAGTAAACGCACTTTCCAATCGTAAATATTCATATTATCTCCTCTCTTTTTTATTCTTGAGCTATTCGTTCGGAATGAAATATACGGCACTTTATCTTTTTCCTCCATATCTGTTGGTAACAACAGTATCGCTTATCAAGCAAAAGGTTAAGATTCGAACGGGTTTTATCGTAAAGCTGATTACAGTCGCAATAATTGGGTGTGGTTATTGGTATCTCAAAAACATCATAATAAACCATAATCCGACTTATCCATTTTTCTTTGGTCATTCGGGCATGATGGAATTTAATTACGAGGTTATGATTTTGCAAACTTACTATCACCTTCAAAGATCGCTGGCTTCGTTTACGACCATGTTAAAAGAAGTCTATTTTAATAATGGATTTCTGGTTGTTACTGCACCAATGGCGGTAGTCGGCCTCGTCTTAGATATCAGAAAGAAAAAATATTTGGCAATATTAATGGGAATGGGAATCTGGTTAATGGTTTTAAATTATTTCCGGGGAAGCCAAATAACCAGATTCGAATTACTTTTCCCACTTTCTTTGATATTGTTGTCATTGATAGTATTAAACAAACTTCGCTTTATCATCCCCGTCATGTTTATATTGTTACTGGGAATGTGGGCAAATAGTCCGACTCAAAAATATTATTTCGAAGATACACTTAAGAGAACCCTAAGAGAAATTACCGGCGGTGCTTATCAAGGTAATATTGGCACAAATTGCCTTGGCGAAATTAATCAGATATTGATGGAGAAAAATAAACAAGCGTTAAATTTTTGGGATCCCTACGCAGCAACCTTTTATGCAAACACAAATCGTTTTTATAATTTCAAGGGGCAAATAAATTACGACAATTTCAACATTCCCGACTCGGTAAATTATCTATACATTAACGAGTCTCTTAAGGCAGCATTTGAAAATCAAAAAGACTTTCATGCAGATATTTATCCAGAAAAAAGATTGGTGTTGGGAAACAAGCTAATTAGAGGTAAAGTTATTGTTTATCAAAAGGAAGAGTGCATACTTTACAAAATTAAATGAAAAAAGGAGTTTTTGTTACAGGAGCGACAGGGTTTATAGGTAGTCATATTACAAAGTACCTTCAGAAAGAGAGTTTCCAGGTTTATGCTCTTACGCGAAAGGGCTCCGTTGCGAAATTTGGTAAGACTAAATCCTTGCATCTTATATTTGGTGATATTACCAAAAAGAACCTTGGGATAGCAAAAAAAGATCTGGAAAAGTTAAGCAAAAATGTTGGCTATTTTATCCACTGCGCCGCTCTTTACGGCACAGGGGAGTCCCGACAGAAACTTTTTAAAGTAAATGTAGTCGGCACAAGAAATGCCTTAGCTCTTGCCCGAAGGTTGCCGAAACTTTCCTTAATGTCTTATGTCAGCACCGTTTATGTCTCCGGGGCGATGGAAGGAATCTTGGCGGAGGATAGTCTTCCGGCGGTTAAATCTTTCCATAATGATTACGAGGAGGCTAAATTCATTGCAGAAAGTTTAGTCAGAAAATCCAAGCTCCCGGCAGTTATTTTTAGACCCCCGATTGTTGTCGGACACTCCAAGACCGGCAAGGCGTTAAGATTTAACGGCATATATAAAGTTATTGAGGCAATTTACAAAAAAAGACTGTTTTTTTATCCGGGAGATTGTCACGGGCCGATATATTTGGTACCGGTAGATATTGTGGCGGAGTTTATTTCTTGGGTGGGGGTAAGAGAAAAATTTGAAGGCTTAACCTTTAATTTAGTTGAACCTCAACCGCCGACATATAGAGAGTTTTTTCGTAAAACCGCAAGACTTTTGAAAGTTTCCTCGCCCTATTTTATCTTTCCAGAGGGCCTTTGGAGAATTCTTATCAAATTTTCAAGTATAATTCCCTTTGTAAATACAAAACCGCTACTTATGTTCGGCCAAAGACTTATTGTCGAGAATAAAAATTATCTGACAACCTTAAGGCAGATGGGCAAAACCCATCCGGAAGTCAAAACCTATCACAAAAATATTCTAAGGTACTTTATCAAAAAGTATGCTTAAATCAAAAGGTAAAAATATTTATTTCTCCGATGTAGAGGTGCAGTCTTTAGCTCAAAGGCTTGGAACCCCCTTTTTCCTTTTTTCGGAAAAAATCCTTAGAGAGAATTACCGGGAATTTAATAAAACCTTTTCCTCGGGGTATAAAAACACCAGAATTGATTATTCGGTCAAAACCAATAATGAAATTTCGGTATTAAAAATTTTGGCCAAGGAGGGTTCCTGGGCGGAAATTGTGGCGGGGTACGAATTGGAACTTTGCAAAAGGACCGGTTTTCCGCCAGATAAAACTATTTTTGACGGTCCCTGTAAAAGCGATGAAGAAATTGAATTGGGAATAAAAAGCGGAATTCATGCGTTTTACGCCGACTCGGTGGGGGAGTTTGATAGGCTAAACGCCCTCGCCAGGAAAATGGATAAAACAGTCGGGGTAGGACTAAGAATTAATTTGGGATTGCGCTCTGTTCTCGAGGGTCCGGCCGAAACTTATATCGGTAAGTTCGGGGTAGATTATGAAGAGGCCCTCGAAACACTTGTTTATGCCGGTACACTTCCGAATCTTAAGGTTATTGCCATAAGTACTCACCTGGGTTCCCAGATACTTTCGGTTGAACCCTATTTAAAGGCAATTGGGAAAATGCTTAGACTAGCCTCGGAACTTTATAAAGGGGGTATCCCAATACAAGAAATAAATTTAGGGGGAGGTTTTCCCTCCCAGACCTTAGTAAAGATGACTCTTCCTTCCTTTTTACTTTCCATGATGGGAATTAAACTTGAGCAAAGGCCTTTGCCGATAAGTGTTTACGGAAGGGAAATATCGGGTAAGTTTTCCAAAGAGATGGCGAGGTATAAGCTTCCCAAACTTACCTTAGCGGTTCAACCCGGAAGGTCCATCTCAAGCAGTATGGGGATTGCTGTGGCCAAGGCCCGTGTGGTTAAGAAAAACTGGGTATTTCTCGATATCAGTACATCTTCTTTGCCTGAATCAATATTTTTCGCCAAAAGACGCCTTGTTGTTTTGGGAAAAAGGCCATCGGCCAAAAAAGTCAAATATAGCATTGCCGGAAGGGGACTTAATTCTGCCGATAATTTTGCCATCAACGAATCCTTTCCGGAGATTTACGAGGGAGACATTTTTATTATTCTGGATGCCGGGGCTTACTCGATTTCCCGCGCAAACCGCTTTACCACCTTAAACCCACCGGTTTATATGATTAAAGAAAACGGGAAGATAGTGATGGTAAGAAGGGAGGAGACTTTTAAGGATGTTCTCGGGCCAATGGAATTCTAGGCAGTTAAGAAATCATTGGAACAAGGTGGCGAAAAAATTAGACGATTTTTCCGAAGCCCCGTCCACCTTATATTACCGGCGTAGTGAGATAGGACTTATAAAAGAATTCTTCGGGGGCCTTGAAGGAAAAAAATTTTTGAAACTGGATTTATGGAATGAAGTAAACAATACCAAGATTCTTTTTTGGGTGGCGAAAAAAAAGGCCAAAGTCTACGGGATAGATATTTCTTCTTATTTGGTCAAGAAGGCGGGTAAAAATTTTGCCAAAGAAGGATTAAAAGGAGAATTTCGAGTTTGCGATATGAGGGATTTAAAGTTTCCCGGCAACTTTTTTGATTTTGTCTATACGATGGGTACCGTAGAGCATGTACACGACTATGATTATGCGATAAGAGAAATTTATAGAGTTTTAAAACCCGGCGGGAAGGCAATCATAGGCGTTCCGAATAGAACCGATCCGTTTTTAAGACCTACTCTTGTTTGGTTTATGGATAAATTGGCATTCTATGCATATAGTCCGGAACACTCATTTACCCGAAGAGAGCTAAAGTTAATGCTTCAGAGTGTGGGATTTGGGTTAAAGGGGGATAGCGGGGTACTCTTTATGCCTGGAATATTAAGAATGGCTGATTTGTTTTTGTATAAACACCTAAGATTTTTAAATTTTATGACTGCTCCCTTACTAAAACCTTTTGAATATTTGGAGAGAAATTTTGACTGGGCCAGAAGAAATGCATATTTGATTGCCTGTTATGTTCAAAAGCCCAAAAGGCTAAAAAAGGCTATATTTTATTAAACACCACAAGGCCCAAACTCCGTCTTTCCAGTTAATCTTTTTACCTTCGGTATAACTGCGGCCCATATAACTTATTCCTACCTCATAAACCCGGGCTCTCATTCTGGCAATTTTTACTGTGAACTCCGGTTCAAAACCAAATCTTTTCTCCTCGATTTTTATCTTTTTGGCAATTTCTCCGGTGAACATTTTATAGCAGGTTTCCATATCGGTCAGATTTAAATTTGTAAGGGTATTGGCAAGAAGAGTCAGGAACTTATTTCCCAACATATGCCAGAAGAAAAGAACCCGATGGGGTCCGCTTCCGGTAAAGCGGGAACCAAAAACGACATCGGCCAAATCGTTTTGAATCGGTTGAAGAAGATTTAAGTATTCGTTGGGATCATACTCAAGGTCCGCGTCTTGAATAACCATTACTTCCCCGGTGGCTATTTTTATGCCTTCTTTTATCGAGGCGCCTTTCCCTTTATTTATTTTTCGACTGATTAATTTAAGCCGTTTATCTTTTACCTCTTTAACTATTTGGAGAGTTTTATCTCTTGAACCATCATTTACGACTATCAACTCCTTTTTAATTTTCCCAACTCTTGTAGCCAGCACCCTTTTTATTGCTTCATCTATTGTTTCCTCTTCGTTATAAACGGGCATAATAATCGATAATTTTGTTATTTTCATTTCTAAGATATGATAAGGCAAACTTTGTTATAATCAAGTCGTGCTAAAGAAATCCTTCATTGCAGCTTTCTTACTGTTTTGTTATTCGTTGGCACTTTTGTTCGCTTTTAACCAAATTACCAAAAGTAAGTTTATAACTTTTTCCGATGCGGCCAAGATTGCCGAAGTGGGTAGAAATTTGGCGGTGGGAAAAGGCTTCGGTTCAAAGTTTATTCTTTTTATCAACAACCCATCACTCAACGACAGGGGGTTGTTTTCGGCACGGGTAATTCCGCCATTGATGCCCTTATTGGGTGCTTTAAGTTTTAAAATATTTGGGGTAGGGGATTTGGGAGTCGTGGCGGTTTCGTCATTTTTTTATTTACTTTTGGTTGTATTCGTCTTTTTATTGAGCAAAAAACTTTTTGGTACTCTTACCGGGGCGATTGCAGCAGTTGCGGTTGCTTCAAATCAAAGTATGTTGGCATACGCCGGCTCTGGTGCTTCAGAAACGCTTTTTACAGCGGAAATTATTATCGCCATATTTCTTTTTTCCCAAAAGAAATTATGGACGGATATCTTGGGTTTTGTTACCCTTTTCCTATTACTGTTAACCCGTGCCCATGCTCCTTTTTATATTGTTCCGATTGTTTTTTATTTCATCCAATTAAAAACCGAGGACATTAAAAAAACCGTTAAAATATTTTCCCTTATCGCCCTCGCTGGCTTAATCATAATCGGGATAAGTCTGATTATTCCCGGGTTGTCTTTTGGTAAACCTTTAACAGAAAGAATACTAATTTCTCTTGCCCATAATTCATCTTTCGCTCCGGCCAATGATGTCCTGAGGATGAATAAAAATACTTTAAGTGGATTAATTAGTGCCAATTTGTTTCCTTTGGTTAAGAAACTATTTTACAATTTGTATAATTTTTACAAGCTTATTCCCAATATTTATTCTCCTTATCTATTCGGTTTATTTGTTATCGGCCTTTTTAAATGGAAAGCCAACAAAGATGAGGATGCGCTAAAGATGACGACAATAACCACTGTCATTATTGTCTTTGTTGTAAACGCGCTAACGGTACCGCTTTATCGGTATCTTCACCCCCTAATCCCGCTGATTTATATCTTTGCCGCAGGTACTATGGTTTGGATAGTCAAGAAAGTAGCGGGTGGCAGGTTATTAAACACGGCACTTGTTTCAATATTTCTGGTCTTTGTCTTTGGTGTTGGGCAGACTCTTGGAGTAATTTTTCTCGACTCCCGTTTTGAAGCAAAAAGGGTTAATAGAGGTAAACCGCCCGTCTATGTAACACTTGCCAAAATACTTAAAGAAAATACCAATCCTGACCAGACGGTTGTTACCAATCTTGATACTTGGGGGAGCTGGTATGGGGAAAGAAGGACCATTTGGTATCCGTTAAGGCCGGACCAATTGAGTCAAGAGGATTCTAAAAAAGTTACCTACGATGCGATTTATTTAACCAGCTACCTAATTGACGATGAGAATTACTACATGGGGCCCGAATGGAAACAGATTTTTGAAAATCCAAAGTTCCCCGGGGACGAATTTGTTGCCAAGAATTACAGATTCGTAGGCGAATTTAAAGTTACCGCAGACGAAACTTACGAGAAACAATCCGCTAAAGCCGTTCTTCTTGTGAGGAAGACAGATTGAGGCTACAATTTGTCTAGTGAAAAAATATTTTAATCGAGCATTGGGGCTTGCTACTTCGGCCACCGCCAGAGATACTTACGTTCTTTTTACGGGAAACATAGTTTCGGCTTTCTTGGGATTTGTTTTTACCCTCTTTGCTGCCCGGGCGCTAAGTGTTTCGGATTTCGGAGTTTTATCGGCTGCAATCAACCTTATTATAATTATTTCTTCACTAACGGATTTAGGAATTTCTTCCGGGCTTGTTAATTTTGTTTCGGTTTCTCTTTCGCATAAAGACCAGAAAAAGGCTGATGAATATTCAAAAGCGGCTTTAGCTTTTAAGCTGGTGGTTTCACTTCCTTTAATTCTTTTTGTTGTTTTCTTTGCCGGTTTTGTTGCCCAAAAGTGGCTCGCGACAGGAGACAAAACAATTTCATATTGGGTTGCGGGAATCTCGCTCGTCGCTATTTTTTGGGGAGTTTTACCTTATATTCTTCAGGCAGAAAAGAAGTTTTTGAAATCGGTTCTTATAGATATTTCTTTGAGCTTTCCAAAGGCGGTTATTCCATACGCTTTTCTTTTATTCGGTTTACTTAATCTTCAGACCGCGCTTTTGTCTTTCGCGGTCGGGGCGGGGATTGCCGGGGTTACCGGATTTGTCTTTGTCGGAACAAAATTTTTAAAAGCCAAGCCGGGCAAGAATATCTATTTGGATTTAATAAAGTTTTCCGGCTGGCTTGGGGTAAATAGAATTATCTCCTCCATTTCCGGAAAATTGGATATCCAGATGCTGGCAGCAATTGCCGGTGCAACAGCAGCAGGTCTTTACTCCATTCCGGCAAAGTTAGCTTCCTTTATAGTAGTTCTTGCCTCAAGCTTCTCGGCGGTCCTTGCCCCAAGGCTTGCATCATTCGGAAACAAGGACAATGAGAGAAGATATTTAATCAAAGCGACTCTTGTGCTTATTCCAATGGTTGTAGGGGTAATTATTTGGATAATTATTGCCAAACCTTTCATCGTGTTTCTTTTTGGCATTAAATACCTTCCTTCCGTTCCGGTTTTTCAGGCTTTGGCCGCATCGATGATTCCTTTTTTATTGTCGGTCCCTTCCGTTTCGGCAATTATCTACTCAATGAAGAAAACGGTATTTATCGGCTTGTTTTCCTTTTTCCAACTCGCTTCAATTTTTGCCCTGAATTATATTTTTATTCCCAGGATTGGACCCTTCGGACCGACAATTGCCTTCGGTGTCGTTAACAGCATTTTGGCAATCTATACCTGGGCGATTATTATTAAGCACTATTGGTTTGAAAAATGAAAACCATATGGACTCATAGCTTGGTCAAAAACGAGGAACGTTATCTCTGGTTTTCCGTAGTTAGCGTGATTAACTTTGTTGATAAAGTATTAATTTGGGATACGGGAAGTACGGATAAAACAGTTGAAATTATTACCCAACTTCAAAAAATATATCCTCATAAAATAGAGCTTAAAGAAATTGGCATAGTTGATGAGAAGGGTTTGTCCGGCGCAAGACAAAAGATGTTGGAGGAGTCGGATTGTGATTGGATACTGATTCTGGATGGGGATGAGGTTTGGTGGCAGGATTCGATTAAAAGAGTTGTGGCCACCATTTTATATAAGGGGGACAAACTGGACTCAATTGTTACCCCCTATATTAATTTGATCGGCGACATTTATCACCATCAGGAAGAAAGGGCCGGTCGTTATCAAATTGACGGTAGGGTGGGCCATTTAACGATTAGAGCTATAAATAAAAATATACAGGGATTACATGTTGAAAAACCTTATGGCGAGGAAGGCTATTTTGACAGCGAAGGAACACCTATACAGGAAAGATTGGGGAAGGGTAGAGGATTTATTAATGCCTCATATATGCATTTTAGCCATTTAAAAAGAGGGAGGGGCGAGTCCGAAGTAATTGGTAGGATTAAAAAAAGGAGATATGAGATGGGCGAAGCTATTCCTTTAGATTATTTTTATCCCGAAGTATTTTTCCAATTAAGGCCCAAAAATATTCCAAGCCCATGGGTAGGAATGGATAAGAAGTATTATTGGTTAGCGAGACTAATTACCCCCATTAAAAAAATAAAAAGAAGGCTTTTTCGTTAATGTATCGCCTAATCGATAAAATAACACAGGAGAAATATTCTAAAGTTTTCGACACGCTCTTTTGGCTCTCCGTAATCATCTTTTCTTTAATCTATTCTTTTATGTCTGTTAGAATTCACAATAGCTTTGAAACTTATGGTTGGGATCTCGGCGTTTTTGATCACGGAATTTGGCAATGGTCCCAGTTTAAAATTCCTTTTTCTTCCTTCCATGACCTTCCCTGGCTAGCGGACCATTTTCATCTGACGCTTCTTTTATTGGTACCTTTTTATTGGATTTACCAGAACGTTCGCACCCTAATTGTTTTACAGGCAGTTATTACTTGCTTGGGAGCCGTACCTGTATATTTATTAAGTAAAAAGGTATCCAAAAATAATCTTTTCAGTTTGGTTATTTCCCTAGGCTTTTTGGTTTTTTACTCTTTACAGTGGCATACCTTTTCCGGTTTCCACGAGCTGGCTCTTCTACCGATTACATTAGGTTTTACCCTGTATTTTTGGGAAACGAAGAATTCCAAATTGTATTGGATATTTTTTATCCTAGCTCTTTTTGTAAAAGAAGAGACAGGACTCCTATTGGGCACCTTTGGTTTGTGGAGTATTTTAACTGATAGGAAAAGGTGGAAGCAGGGACTGACAAGTATTCTTTTGGGCTGGGGGGTAGCCGTGGTGCTGATTGGTTTTGTAATGCCTTGGATCGCGGGTGGGGCTTATCGGCATGCCGGTTTTGGTTCAGCCGGAAACTCTTTTTTTGATGTCATCGAAAAAATAATTAGAAATCCGTTGTTTTTATTTAAAGCCTTTATCGATTCTCCAGTAAAGATTAAAACGATGTTTACTACTTTTTGGCCGTGGGCTTTTTTGCCAATTTTTGCCCCTTCGACACTATTGCTTTCGTTGGAGCAATTTGCGACTAGATTTGTCGACTACGAAAAGGTTATCCGTTGGACTCCATTTTTTGCCTATTCATTGCCTATGGCCACCATTATGGCATGGGGCAGTATTTATGGATTCCGCAATTTAATGAGTCGGATACGAAAGAATATAAAGATTTTTTTGGGGGTGGCTATTCCAGTTGCATTCTTGGCGTTAATTATTGGTGAACAGATCTTGCTGCATGCACCGATAAACAGTCTTTTTAAACAGGCTTTTTATCGAAAAGAAAAATGGATGGATAATAATCTGAAAGTTCTAAAGTGCGTACCGCCCAGAGTTTCGGTGTCGGCACAAAACAATTTGGCACCATGGTTGTCCGAAAGGGAACGAATAAAAGTTTTCCCCGAAGGCCTAACTAATGGATATGAATATATAGTTGCGGATCTTCATTCCGGACAATCGGAGAATTCCTTTTTCTACATCGGAAGAGAAAATACGAAAAAAATAATTGGTGATTTATTATCCCAAAAAATTTACAAGATAGTTTGCCAAGAGGGAGACGCGATTGTTTTGAGAAAAGCGAGTGGTGATATTAATAGATTAAAATACGATTTTCCGCTGGATATTTATGAAAAATAACTCCTTCGGCCGAAAGTGTGTTTTTTGTGGCGCCTGTCAATTCCGAGATATATTTAAGCTAAAAGATGAGAAATGAATAAGGCTTGCTACTATCTTTTTGGACTAAAGCTCCCTCTTTATATTAATTTCGCTCTACCGGCGTTAATTTTTTATGATTATCTTGCCAAGCTATTGAAAAATAGATTTTTCCGGATTTTCTTGGTTTTTACCTTGCCGACAATTTTTTTCATTAGACTTTTGAGAAACGATCCGTTTTTCCTATCCGATGATTTTGCCCACCTGGTGCTGGTTTCCCAGAACAGTTATTCCAAAATAGTAACGCTTGCTCTTCGCCCTGGAGGAATATGGGTAAATCACAGAATTTTTGTTGCGTTTTGGGCCTTTAAAGCGATTTATGATTTATTCGGAACAAAAGTTGTTTCCTATCTGGCTATTAGCTATCTTGTCCAGATTGCCAACGTTTATCTTTTCTACTCGGTTCTTAAAAAAATTAAAAACAATTCCATACTGCCACTTATTACGGCTGTTATTTTCAGTTCGTTTTATTTGACCTGGATTTCCAATCTTCATGAGGTAATTGCCGGAACGTTTGTGCTCCTAAGCTTATTTTTTTGGACTAAATTTTTGGAAAGAGGGAGGAATTTATATTACTGGTTAGTGATTATTTTTTACCCACTTGCATTTTTGTCGAAAGAAATTGCTTTCCTTACGGCTCCGGCACTACTTTTTTACACTATTTTTTACAATAACTATGTTAAAAGGGTAGAGGTGAGAAAAATTGGAACCGCCTTTATACCCATCGTTCTAGTTTTTCTTTTCTACTCCTTATTTTTTGCCTCAAGTTTTCTGGTCTATTCAAGATTGCCGAAGGAGGAAGGATATAGGATGACCTTCGGTCTGCCGCTATTTTTAAAAAACCTTCTTAGCTACACGAGTATGCTTTTACCGGTTCTTAAAAACTCCCTTTTTAGGTTTTTGCTTTTTGCCGCCTTGGTGTTTTTTATTGATTTAAGAAAGAAGAAGCTGATGGCTCTTGGCCTTTTCGCGTCATACGTTCTTCTTATTGCACCCCCGAGCCTTTTTGAGGCAAGAAGCTCCAACTATTATACTTACGTGCCCTCAATCTTTTTCTTTATTTTATTATTCGTAATTTTCAATGAGGCTTACCTTAGATTTAAAAGGCTTTATGCGAGCACCACGCCTGCCGCAAAGGTTCTTAAGGTTTATTCGCTGATAATAATTCTGGTGGTGGTCTTTGGCCTTAACAGAATTCTTCTGGATAATTGTTTTCTAATCCAACATCCATGGCCAAAACCCTACAAGCAAGCGTTTCTGTCGCTGGTAGAGAGGATTGATGGAAGGTTGGCAAGCGGGCAGATAAAAGAAGGGACTCTTATCCAACTTGATAAAAAGGAACAGGTTCCCGAATTAGAATATTATTTATATGAAGAAACCCTGGGGCCTTTTTTGGAAAGTAAAGAATCTCGGAATTTTCGCTTCCGCTATCTTCCTGATAAGGCAACATTGCTTGTTGAAATGAGGTAGGGATAAGAAGGAAAATATACTGTATGGGAAAGAAAATTTCTTTGTTAGCCGGGGGAGCGATTTTATTACATTTTTTTCTGCTTTTTTATTCGAAGTTCACCGCCTGGCCGGAAATGCTTGCCTGGCCGTATTTTATTATCAAAGGCTGGTTGCCTTATCGCGATTTTGCTATGGCTCATACACCAATTTTGGTATTGGATATGGCACTTTTTTATAAAATATTCGGAGTCGGGTCTTTGCAATTAAAACTTTATGCCTGGATTCTTATTTTGGGAACCGACCTATTGCTTTTCTATATTGCCAAGAAGCTTTGGAATGTTAAAGTTGCCTTAGTTGCCCTTCTTTCGTTTGTCCCGCTGCAAATATTCTATGAGGGCAATGGTCTTTGGTTTGATTTTGCCCTTTCGTTTTTGACTCTTCTTATTTTCTACTCCCTCAAAACAAAAAGATACGTCTGGGCGGGGGTACTTTGGGGTGTGGCATTTTTTACGAAACAAACCGCTTTCTGGTTTTTGCCGCCAATGGCTCTGACATTATTGACAGGAGGAGGCCTTTTGAATAAGACCAAAAAAATAGCCATAGGTTCTTTAGCCGTCTTTGCCTTGGTATTTTTAATCGCTTGGTTATTCGGGATTTTACCCGATTTTATTTATTGGGCTTTTACCTATGGAATCGGTATTCTTCCTAAGGCAGCCGGGCAGATTGATTTACCGGCTCTCAGGTCGTTAGTCGTCGCCTTTGCCCCTTTTGCCATCTTTGTTTTAGGACTAAAACTTGATTGGAAGAAATATTTGCCTCTTGGGGTATGGAGCTTCTTTGGAGTGATGGGAACTTTTCCCCGCTGGCAAATGTTTCATTTCCAGCCGGGCGTTCCCTTTTTGGCGTTGGCAATTTCGTTAGTAGCAGTAACGGTTAAGAAAAAACAAAAATTAATAATCGCCCTCCTGGCGCTTTATCTGATTTTGGTCTTCCTTATGGTTTTTCGTTCGCTGGCCAGAAATTGGAGAGTGCAGGATAGATTTTTGGAAAACCCGGTAGTATCTGCCGCGGATTATATAAGGAAAAATACGAAAGAAGGGGAAAGAATCTTCGTTTTGAATTCTTGGGATAGCCTTTATGCTCTTGCCGACAGACTTCCTGCTTCAAAACCTTGGTTCCCTCAGCTTTCTTGGATATTTAGTGTGCCCGGAGTGGAGGAGAAGGTTGTCGCGGATTTAAAATTGAATCCACCAACCTTGATTATTATGCAGCCCTACACCACCGGCGGGCTTTCCTCCTTCAAACCGGAAGCTCTTACCGATTACATTTTTAAGTATTATGAGCCGACAGAAATTCTGGAAGGGAGTTTTGCTGTACTTCGGCCATACAAATAGATTATGAAGATTGTACTGCTTAATATTTATCAGGGGCTTGTGGATAGGGGAGCGGAAACCTTTGTTAAAGAAGTCGCTCAAAGGTTGGCTGATAAAAATGAGGTTGTCGTTTATCAAGCGGGGGATAAGGAAGGTTTTGAAAAATATCGGGTGGAAACGATACCGATGGGTTTTAATTGGAAGAAAAAAAGCGGCGCCGGGACTTTAGCCGCAAGATTTTTCATTGACTATTGGAATCGCTTAGTCTTCATTTTTACGCTTAAAGCCATACCAAAAGTTTGGAAAGAAAAGTTTAATATTGTTATCCCGGTCAATGGCGGCTGGATGCCGGCTCTTATTAGGTTGGTCACCTGGTTATATGGAGGAAAGATGGTTATTTCGGGTCAATCGGGTAAAGGTTGGGATGATAGAAATAACCTCTGGTGTTTTCCGAACACATTCGTAGCTTTATCGGTGGATGCCAAGAAATGGGCAGGAAAAGCAAATCCTTTCGTCAAAACCATCCGCATTCCAAATGGGGTGGACCTTAAAAAATTTAAGCCTGACGGACCAAAAATGACGGTTAATTTACCCAGACCGGTAATCCTTTGTGTTGGTGCGTTAACAAAATCCAAAAGGACTGATTTGACGATAAGGGCCGTTGCCAAAACGAAAGACGCAGGCTTACTTATTGTTGGAGACGGTGATTTAAAGAGCGAGATTAGCCGTCTGGGGGATAAGCTACTCGGGAAGAGATTTAAATTAATCAAAGTGCCTTTTGAAAAAATGCCAAACGTTTATAGGGTAGCGGATGTTTTTACATTGGCCTCCGAATCATATTACTCATTTGAAATAGTTTTGGTTGAAGCAATGGCCTCCGGACTGGCAGTGGTTGCCAACAAAGATGACATAAGAATAGAAATAATAGGTAGAGCCGGAGTATTGGTTGACCCGACAAATACCGATGCCTATACGGTGGCTTTAGAAAACGCCTTAAGGCTTAGATGGGGGAAAAGGCCAATAAATCAGGCCAAGAAATTCGATTGGGATAAAATTGCAGAGAAGTACGAAAAACTGTTTTTATCCATTATTCATTAACTATTATGTTAGTTTCCGTAGTAATTCCAACATACAACGAAGAGCAATCTATAAAGGATTGCTTAGAATCTCTGGCAAAACAGAACTTCGGGGATTTTGAAGTGATTGTTGTCGATGACGGCTCGACCGATAACACCGTCACTATCATAAAATCACTAATCACCAATCACCCATCACTAATCACCCTGCTTTTACAGAAGCATAAAGGTCCCGGGGCGGCGAGGAATTTGGGGGTAAAGGAGGCAGGGGGAGAAATTTTGGTTTTTGTTGATGCCGATATGACATTCGACAAGAACTTTTTAAAGAATCTGATACGCCCAATTGATGCCGGTAAAATCAAGGGGACCTTTTCCAAAAATGAATATGTTTCGAATTGGGATAATGTCTGGGCTAGATGTTGGAATATAAATGAGGGATGGGAAGAGGGCAGACGTCACCCGAAAAATTATCCGGATAAGCAGAAGGTCTTTCGGGCAATTCTCAAAAGCGAATTTGATCGGGTAGGAGGCTTTACTCCGGGAGGATATAACGATGATTGGTCACTTTCCGGCAAGCTTGGCTATGAAGCGGACCCAGCGCCGGGGGCAATTTTCTATCACAGCAACCCCGATACTCTCAAAGAGATATTTAAACAATCTATGTGGGCAGGAAAAAGAAAGTATAAGCTGGGAATTATCGGAGTTATTTTTTCCTTAATAAGGGCAAGTTTGCCAATATCTTTAGTTACTGGTTTAATAAAAGCCTTTATGAAGAAAACCTCAAGATTTATTGTATTTAAGGTTGTTTATGATTTTGGTTTATTTATCGGAATTTCTCAAAGTCTGGTCTCAAAAAATTGGGCAAAGTGAAAATCTACATCAAAAAATATTTACCTCTCATTTTGGTAGTCATTTTTTTTGCCGCAACCCTCTTTTTTTATGAGAATAAAATATTCGAAATCCATTTTGTTGACGAAGAGGAAAACATTATCCTCGGAAGCTATATTCTTAGAGGGGAAAAGCTTTATTCTGATCTTTTTTCACAACACCAACCATTGGGTTATATTTTAAGTGCGGCGGTTCAGAAAGTTTTCCAACCCCAGAATATCTTTATGCTTATCAAGAGACATAGAGAGGTAGTCTTTCTCTGGTCATTTATGTGGTCCTTGCTTCTGGTGGGAAGATTCGGAATTCCTTTATTGGGATTTACTTTTCTTTTTGAATTAACAAAATTTTATCTATTCGGTAACATGTTTTTGGCAGAATCTCTTGTGGTTTATCCTCTTATTTTTCTTTCCTCACTCTTTTTCCTTTCCGAAAGAAAGATGGGGAAATTCGAATCCTTCTTTATCGGGGTTTCCGTCGGTATATCCCTTCTTCTCCTTTTACCTATATGGCCCTTGGTATTGTTTCTTCTTGTAATTTTACTTTCTTTTGTGATTAAATCTTCTCCCAAAAATATTTTGTTTTTAATAGCGGGGTGTTTAATTGTTGTGGCCTTTTGCCTTCCGTTTTTGTCACTTAGGGATTACTTTTACTCTACTTTTTATATCAATCTTAAGTATTCTGTTAATGATAAAGCTAACAACCCCACATTTAACCTCTTAAATTCCTTTATTACTCCTTTTCTGGCCTTTTCTTCAAAGTTAAGCGCAACGCCCATTTTATATATTACAAGGATATTATCTTTAATATTAATTATCGGCCTAACATTTTTAATTAAAAAAAAGAAATATCTCTTCTCTCTACTAATTATTATAATTCTTGGTCTGGGAAACCTACGCTATATTAAACCGGACGTTCTCTATTATGGAGGCTTTCATCGGGCACCCTGGTATGCACTTCTTATTTTGCTTACATCGATTGTTGCTTACAAAATATTCAGTTGGAAAAAAAGCGAATATTTCAAAGCCCTGGTGACAATAATAGTTATTTATCTAATTTTTACAACTGGAAAGTTTTTGTCAAAAGACCTTTTTCGCAAAAGAGATGCGGCTAATGATTTCTATATAAATTACTCCAGACAATTTGATTATGGGGAGGCGGTAAAAATAATGAAAGATTCTAATGAAAAACTTTTGGTAATTCCTGACGAATTTTTAATTTATTGGCAGTCGGGTGCACCTCATGCCTCTAAATATATCTTTTTCTATCCTTGGATGATGGAGGTTCCAGGGCTTTATAAAGAGATAGAAAATTTATTTGCAGTAAGCCCTCCTGTTTATTTTTATTGCAACTGCGAGGGGATGAAGGTAAAGCCTTTGACCAAAAACTATCTGGCACTTCGTAAGTTTGGTTCACCAACACAGCTATATGTTTTACCGCAAAAGGTTGAACAATTATCACAAGACAAATTAAGTGCTCTTAAATATTACCACTTCGAGTTTGTTGATAAATGAAAAAAATATTTATTCTTACAACTATTTTATTAGCTCTTCTTTTTTCCAGCCCGGTTAAAGTGACAGGAAGCAGTAGTTGCGAGAACAGATATCTGACACTGGTAAATCCCGTCAGAGGCAGGGGTTTTTGGTCAGACAGGAGTTTAAAACCGCTAAGAGACCAGTATGAATTAGTCAGGAAATACGATTTCCCCGCTACCTGGCTTTTTCAATATGACGCTTTAACCGATAAAGAGCTGGTTGGCGAAGTTAAAAAGTTTGATTCGGGGCAGGAGAGGGGAGTGTTTTTGGAAGTTTCGAAATCTTTGGCCGAGGGCGCAAGAGTTGTCTATCCTTACGGAGTTTCTTGGTCAAATCCCGGCGCCATATTTCTATCGGGCTACTCCCCCAGCGAACGTCGTACAATAATAGACTTTCTGTTTAAAACCTTCAAAAAGAATTTTGGTTATTATCCCAGGTCCGCCGGCGCTTGGTGGATTGACTCGTACTCTCTTGACTATATGAAGAAAAAATACGGCCTCAAGGCCGTATTGATAGTGGCGGACCAAAAAACAACCGATAATTACGGCGTTTGGGGGCAGTGGTGGGGAGTTCCCTATTATCCGTCGAAGGCCAATATTCTTACGCCCGCCGGTTCTTACGAGAATAAAGAAGATGTCGTCGTTATCCAATGGGCTCAGCGCCATCCGACATTGGCCTACGGAGATGGCCCGAAATATTCAAATTATTCCCTTCAGGCAAATGATTACTTGGAAAGGGGCAAAAATACTCTATTTTTTGAGGATTTAGTATCTAAATACCTTGACTGTAATAACGTAATCGGTCAAATAACAGTGGGTTTGGAAACCGGCATTGAAAGCTCCGCATTTATAAGAGAGTATGCCAACCAGCTTAAGGCACTCTCAGAAATCCCCAATCTTCAGGCTCTTGGTATGAGCCAATTTGCCGACAGATTTAAACAAATCTATCCGGATTATCCGAAATTAGCCGTTTTGAAGGATAATGATTCTGAATGGATATTTACTCCAAATTTTAGAGAAAACAAGAAACTGGGAAATTTCGTTAGGTATAACCCCAATTTGTCTTTCCCGGATTATTTTATTGCTGATAGGTCAAGTTTCCTTTATCGCCGACTGCCGGGAGAAGATTCCCGAAACCCGGTCGGGAACTGGGCTCCTATTTACCTTTTGGCAACAGCGGCTTTTGGGGCCCTCGCGGTAAGAAAAAAGATGTTTAATGTTTGGATTGTCGCCACTTTATTTACCTTCGGGGCATTTGGTCTAGTTCTAAAATCCAAAGCTCAGTATGGCTGGTTTGTTTATTATGGCAGTGTCGTCCCGAATTTAACCCTCACTCAGGTCTTAGTTGTTGTTTTTTCTTTGCTGTTATTTTGGGCCGTTTTTAGAAAAAAACACACCCTTCTTCTCTGGCTCATACCGCTGTCTTTTGGATTGGATAAAGTGGTTTCTTCTTTAAGGTACACATTTATCTCCGGAGAGCATTATTTTGGAATAGGCGTCGACGCATTAAAATTTGTCGGAATAAAGCTTGCAAAAGACTTTTCTTTGTCCTTTGTTAATCTGGACTTTCCCTCGGAACAGGCAGGAGCAATTTTGAGATTTAACTTTAATAAAATTTGGGATAGGTCCTTTTATAGCCTTCTTCTTTACCCGCTTGCCCATATTGCAATCGCAGTTTTTCTTTATCTTTTTCTAAGGCGCCTAAAGCCCAAACTAAGAAAGATAATATTAATGGGGGTAATCATCCTTTTTATTTTACAAATGCTGGCTATTATTAATGCGGATCCAAGAGTAGTTATTCCTACCGGCCCATAAAGAAATGTCTCATTATCCTTTCCGACCCCGAAAGGGGCTTCAAGCCGACCAGGGTTTATGATTTCTTTCCGAGGGTGGGGCAAATAACTTACTTTGCCGGAGGTAATTAAGTATAATTTAGGGTAATGAAAATCGGAATTGATATTTCGCAGGTGGTCTACGGAACCGGAGTTTCGATTTATACCAAGGAACTGGTTAAGAGTCTTCTAAAAGTAGACCACGAAAACGAATACATCCTCTTTGGCGGATATCTGCGGAGAAAGGGGGATTTGACCAGTTTTGTTAGTTCCCTGGCCGGTCGGTTTCAAACAAGGCTGATTCCTTTTCCGCCGGTGGTGGCTAATCTTCTTTGGAATAGACTTCATATCCTAAAATTTGAGGACATCGCCGGCAAGATTGACGTTTATCATTCCTCGGATTGGGCTCAAGCTCCAAGCGATGCATTCAAAGTTACGACCATCCACGATCTTGCACCTTTTAAATTCCCCAGACTTACTCCGAAATCCATAATTTCTGCCCACACGGCAAGACTTAAGTGGGTAGTTAAAGAAGTAGATAGGGTGATTGTCCCCTCTTTCTCCACGAAAGCCGACCTGGTAGAGCTTGGCATAGAGGAGAGAAGGATAAGAGTCATCTATGAGGCCCCGGGAGCGTATTTTAAGCCGCAAAGTGACCTGGCTATAAATAAGGTTCTTAAGAAGTATAAAATACCCGGGAACTACGTTCTGAGCGTAGGAGTTGGAGGTAGGAAAAACATCGAAAGAATTATAAAGGCCTTCGAGCTTGTTAGGCCCGGCAAGAATCTGGTCTTGGTTTTGGTCGGAAGGAGAGAGGGGATGAAAGAGGATGAAAGGGGAATAAGATATGTTGGCCAAGTGGCGGATATTGAACTGGCTACTTTATATTCGGGAGCAGAGGCTCTAATCTACCCTTCCTTATATGAGGGATTTGGACTTCCAATTTTGCAGGCTTTTGCCTGCGGCTGTCCGGTTGTTACTTCGAATATTTCAAGCATGCCGGAAATTGCGGGAGATGCCGCGCTTCTGGTCGACCCATATTCGGTTGAATCTATTCAGGAGGGTATTAAAAGAGCTCTGGCGGGCAAAAAAGGACTGGTCAAAGAGGGCTTTAATCAAGTAAAGCATTTTTCTTGGGAGAAAACGGCAATAGAAACGCTAAGTGTTTATAGAGAGGTAGCCTGATGCTTATCGGAATTGACGGAAACGAAGCAAACATCGCGAGTAGGGTAGGAGTTAACGTCTATGCCTTCAATTTACTCTGGGGGATATACAAACTACAGGGAGAATGGAAAGGTAAACATAAGTTCATAGTTTATCTTAAAGGCTCACCCCTTACGGACCTTCCCATGGCCACAAAATACTTTAACTACAAGATAATTCCGGGCGGAGGAGGATGGATTATTAAAAAACTGACCCCCAGCTTGTTTAAAGATAAGCCCAGACCTGATATTTTCTTTAGTCCAAACCATTATGTACCCCCTCTGGTTCCAATACCACGCGTATGCTCGATAATGGATCTTGGATACCTCGAATTCTCGGGACAATTTAAAAAATTTGACTTTTGGCAGTTAAAACTTTGGAGTGCTTATTCGATTTTTGTATCAAAAGCAGTCATAGCGATATCAACTAGTACAAAGAAGGATATTGTACGACACTATCCCTTCGCTTCGAAGAAAGTTCAGGTCACGCTTCTTGCTTATGATGAAGGTAACTTTAATACCAGGATTCCTCCTGCGGATGTGCGACGAGTCAAGAGTAAATATTCTATAGTCGATGACTATATCCTATATCTAAGCACTCTTAAGCCGAGCAAAAATATAGAGGGACTTTTAGAGGCTTATGCCTCATTTCCAATTTCCAAACCAAAACTGGTGATCGCCGGCAAAAAGGGGTGGCTTTATGAAAGTATTTTTAAGAAAGTGAAAGACTTAGGCCTTACAAAGACGGTTATTTTTACGGATTTTGTTCCGGAAGAAGACAAAGCACCACTTATTAAAGGTTCGAGGCTTTTTGTGTTGCCATCATTTTGGGAAGGCTTCGGGTTGGACGCTCTCAGCGCTATGGCCTGTGGAGTTCCGGTTGTGGTTTCAAACGCAGGGAGCCTCCCGGAAGTGATAGAAGAGGCCGGAATTCTGGTTGACCCGTATAATAAAGATAGTATTGCCCGGGGAATTTCAAAAGTGCTTTCGATGGATGAGTTGGAATATAATAAGCTAGTTAAGAAGGGTTTAGCTCAGGCTAAGAAGTTTTCCTGGCAGAAAACCGCTAGAGAGACTCTAGAAATATTAGAAAGGGTAGGAAATAGCCGTGTTTAAGGACAAAATGGGAAGGTCTCTTTCGTCTGAAGAAGCCGTTCTAAAGATAAAAAACAGAATTTGTAACTATTTTTTGGATATTGAACTAATGATTCTCAGGTGGGTAGGTCATATACCGTTCCACACGCTGCGTAGGCTATTCTACGGCCTTGCAGGCGTAAAAATGGGTAAAGGCTCGGTAATTCATATGTGGGCAAGTTTTTTTAAGCCTGGCAATATCCGGATAGGTGAAGGGACTATAATCGGAGATCATGCTTTTTTGGATGGGAGAGCCTTTCTTACGATTGGTAAGGAGGTTGATATTGCCTCACAAGTAATGATCTATAATTCCGAGCATAAAATTGATAGCGACGATTTTTCGGCCCAAGAGGCACCTGTTGAGATAGGAGACTACTCATTTATTGGCCCCAGAGTAATTATTTTACCCGGTGTTAAAATAGGCAGGGGTGCGGTAGTGGCGGCGGGAGCCGTAGTCACAAAGGATGTGGCCCCCTTTAGTATAGTAGGTGGAGTTCCCGCTATAAAAATTTCCGAGAGAGGCAATAAAAACCCCCATTATAAGCTTGGTCGAGCCAGACTTTTTCAATAATGAAGGCTATTTTTAAACTTTTGTTGGGAGCTTTTTTAGTTATCCTTCTTGTCTATATGCTTATGCCCGGCCCCAAATCCATCGGGGACTTTCCCGCACTTCCTGCCTCAATCAAATCAAATCTGGAAGGTGATACTATACAGGTTCCCAATATTTCCGCATATTTTTCGGATAACTACCGCGATTTTGTTATTCCCTTTTATTTGCAAAGCTACTTTACGCACACAAAATTCCCCTTTCTCCCTTTGAGATTAAATTATCCCCCCGAATTTGCCTTCACCGCCATAAAAGATCAAACCCAAAGTACATACTTGGAAGAGCTCACCTATCCCTTAAGAGACTCTTTGTTTGTTAACGGCATGGAACCCTTGGAGAAAGACGGCTCTCCCCGCTATTGGGGCGGGGCGCATTTTCAGGTGGACGGGAAGAATCTTGATACCAAAGTGACTTTGAGATTTTACCCTTCAAGTATTTTGACAAGAATAATTACCTGGCTTTGCATCGACTTATCCGTAATTGTTCTTTGGATTATGACGGAAAGGATACTGGGGCATGAGTGAGCTTGCAATAGTTATCGTTAATTACAATACCCGCAGTCTTACCCTGGATTGCCTTAAAAGTCTTTACAAAAATCCTCCATCGGGGACCTTTGAGGTTTGGCTTGTAGATAATGCATCTTCCGATGATTCAACCGAACGAATCGAGAGAAATTTTCCTCAAGTAAAATTGATTAAGAGTAAAACCAATCGCGGCTTTGCGGGCGGGAATAATCTTGCCTTAAAAGAAGTCTGCGATAAAGCCAAGTATTGTCTTCTACTTAACACCGACACGCTTGTCTACCCCGATAGTCTTGATAACCTAATTAAATTTGCCCGGGAGAATAACTTTGCGGTCTCCTCTTGCAAGCTTCTTAGTCCCGACAAGAGCTTTCAACCCAACACCGGGTCTTTGCCTACCTTTTTCCCAATGTTTTTCTGGCTTTCCGGAGTTGACGATATAGTCAAAAGGTTTATTGCCATTCCTTCTTATCACCAGGAAAGCAAAGTTTTTTATAAGAAAGATAGGCAAGTCGGATGGATATCCGGTTCCGTACTTTTGATCGAAAGTGAGGTATTTAAGAAAATCGGCTTTCTTGATGAGAAAATATTCATGTATGGGGAAGATGTCGATTTTTGCTGGAGGGCCAAAAAGGCCGGTTTTAGAATCGGTTGGACCGGTTCAACCAAGATATTGCATATTGGAGGAGCAAGTTCGGATAAACCCCGCCTTAAACAATGGAGTGGAGAATTTAAAGGTCTTTTTTATCTCTATCGTAAATATTATGGAGCATGGGCGGCACTGATGGTTAGGTTTCTTAGCTATCCTTTCATTGTTCTCAGGGCTCTGGCATTTTTAGTTATAGGAAAACCGGAACACGCAAAAACCTATGTACAAGTTATTACAAATATTTGAAAGCGTTCTTTTTTGGGCGGTACTAACTTTACTAATTTTTATACCGCTTTATCTGAAATTTCCCCTTTTTGGGGTTGGAGGGACATTTGTTTCGATAAGGCTCGAAGATGTTTTAATCTCGGTCACCTATCTCCTGTGGGGAATATATCTCGTTTTATCGGGAAAGATAAAAGAATTTTTCAAGGATAAACTTAATCAAGCCTTTTTGGCTTTCTTTTTGATTGGTGCCATTTCGACCTTTTCGGCTGTCTTTCTGACAAAGACCGCTACCTTAACTTTGGGCATTTTACATTTTGCGCGGAGAATTGAGGTTATTATGCTGTTACCGCTTCTGGTCTCGGTAATAAGACAGAAGAGACAGGCATATGTTTATTTGGGCGTCCTATCAATTGTAGCCTTTATTGTTGCCTTTTATGCTTTTGGACAAAGGTATTTAAGTTTTCCGGCAGTCTCAACTACAAATTCGGAACTTTCCAAAGGTTTTGTTTACTACATCCAACCGTATGACCGCGTAATTTCTACTTTTGGAGGGCACTATGATTTGGCTGTGTTTTTGGTAATGGGTTTGACGATTATCTCGGCGACAATCTTTTATTTTTTGAAAAAGAATAAAATTTATGCTGTCTGGGCCGCAATTTTAGCCTTGGCGTCTACAGTGGTTTTGGTTATGACGGCAGCCAGGCTTTCATTCGTAGCCGCAATTGTCGGGGTAACATCCGCACTTATCTTTGCCGGAAGAAAAAAGTTTATATTTCTAATTCTTATCCTGGCGGGCCTGGCACTTATCTACCCCTCTCAACTTAGAGACAGATTTATTTCCACTTTTACCGTAAACATCAAAAATAGCTGGGAGAGCTATTTTAAGAACGATGTAGAGAAAAAAAGCAATCTCAATATTCCAACCCTTCCCATTTACGGTCCTATTATTATTGAAAAGGTGGCAACAGATGAGGCAAAAGCTAATGAACCACAACCGGCGGATATTGTCCCGGGAGAACCGGTGGGCATAACGGATTTAGGTGTATACCGCTCGTTAGATATAAGAATAAGAGCCGAATGGCCAAGAGCAATTAGGGCTTTTATTAAAAATCCCATTCTGGGCACAGGGTATTCATCAATTGGATTGGCGGTGGATAACGACTTACTCAGGTCCCTTGGGGAGGTTGGAATATTAGGCACATATGCCTTTCTCTTGGTACTTATTGAGATGGTCAAAAGGATAGTCGGAATATATAAAACCCGGAGGGGTTTTGTTAAATATTTCTCGGCAGGCATTTTGGCAATGACCTTTGCCTTCTTGGTAAACGGACTCTTTATTGATGTTTTCGAGGCCTCAAAGACGGCCTCGCTTTTTTGGATGATTCTGGGTATTGGCCTGGCCCTCGGCAGGCTGGACACAAGAGAGGCAAAAGATGTTTAAAAGAATTCTAAAAAGCCAGTATCTTTGGCTGTCGATGATTTTAGTCTTTGGTTTTATTGTCAGGCTTTACAGAATAAGAAATCCGATTGCCGACTGGCACTCATGGAGACAGGCGGATACCGCTTCGGTTTCAAAGACCTTTGTTAAGGAAGGAGTAAATCTTCTTTATCCAAGATATCAGGATATTTCAAGCATTCAGACAGGGATAAATAATCCTCAGGGATACAGATTTGTAGAGTTTCCGATTTTTAACGCCGTCCATGCAATTTTAGCCGGCACGTTTCCTCAACTTTCTTTAGAAGTTTGGGGAAGGCTGGTTTCGATTTTCTCCTCACTCATCTCGGCCTGCTTGCTTTTTTTGATAGGGAGGCGGTTTATCGGAAAACTTGGGGGTATCTTGGCCGCCTTTTTCTTTGCCTTTCTTCCTTACAATATCTACTTTTCCAGGGTAATTTTGCCGGAACCCATGGCAAATACCTTTGCCCTCTTGGCGATTTGGTTATTTGTGAGGTTCATCGACTCTGAGAAGTTGTACCAACTTTTGCTTTCGGGTCTATCTTTTGCTTTGGCAATTCTCATCAAACCCTTTAGCATCTTTTTTGCGGTACCGATGGTTTACCTGGCTTTTGATAAGTACGGAGTCGAAGGCTTTTTGAAAAATGCCAAACTGCTTATTCGATTTTTGCTCTTTAGCGTTATTTCTTTAGTTCCTTTTCTTCTCTGGAGAGGTTGGATAAGTAGTTACCCCGTAGGTGTGCCGTTTTTTACCTGGGTCTTTAACGGTGACCATATTAGATTTAGACCGGCTTTTTGGAGATGGATTTTTGGAGAAAGGCTGGGAAGATTAATTTTAGGGATTTGGGGAATTTTGCCGTTTTCGCTTGGAGTTTTCAAGAGCGAAAGAAAAAATCTCTTTATTCAGTTTTTCCTCTTGGGAATGTTTCTTTATGTCGCCACCGTGGCCACGGCCAATGTCCGGCACGACTATTATCAGATATTTATAATTCCTGCGGTTTCTTTGGCTCTTGCCAAAGGAGCAGATTATCTAATAAAGGGTAAAGAGTTTGCGAGTTGGGTTTCCCGGGCAGTTTTGGCTTTTTCGGTTTTAATGATGATAGGAATGGGCACTTATTATATCAAGGATTTTTATAACATTAATCACCCCGAAATTATAGAGGCAGGAAAGGCCGTAGATTTAATTGCCGCAAAAGATGCCTTGGTAGTGGCACCTTATAACGGAGATACAGCCTTTTTGTATCAAACTAATCGTTGGGGTTGGCCGGCGATAGATAATTCAATAGATAATATTATCGAAAGGGGTGCAGATTATTATGTTTCCGTTACCCCCGGTGATGCCGACACCCAGGCAATAGCGAAAAGGTTTGTAATGGTCAAACAAACTTCCAGATATGTGATAATTGACCTTCATCAATCAAAGAGGCAATAAACATGAAGATATTAATGCTTACACCATACTTGCCATATCCGCCGTCAACCGGTGGGCACGTTCGCTCTTACAACTTAATCAAGCAATTGGCTAAACGGCATCAAATTACTTTGGTTTGTTTTACCAGGGACCATAACACTCAAGAACAAGTCGATCATATGCGTGAATACTGCCGTAAGGTCATTGTTTTCGAAAGGGGAAGAGCTTGGACAATACCCAATATATTAAGAACAGGATTTTCTCCCTATCCTTTTTTGGTCATGATTTATTATTCTCCCGAAATCCGGGAAAGAATATCGGAAGAAATTAAACGAGGTAATTACGATCTTATCCACGTTGAAACTTTTTATGTTATGCCCTATTTGCCCCCGCATAGTTTGCCGACGGTTTTGGTAGAGCAGACGATTATGTCCCGTGTCTTCGGACACCATATCGACACCGAGAAGAATTGGTGGTTAAAACCGGCTATGTGGGTGGATGTTGCCAAAATTAGATATTGGGAACGGCATTTTTGGAAGGCGGCGGATAGGCTGGTGGCGGTATCAAATGAGGATGCCGGCATCATGAAAAAAATGGTCACGGGGCTTGACGTCAGGGTTGTTCCTAACGGAGTGGGAGAGGATTTTGCCGATATCCCTCCCAAACTTCATTACAATCACACAATTTTATATATGGGAAATTATAAATGGATTCAGAATTGGGAAGCAGCCGAGATTCTTGCGACTAAGGTTTTTCCTATTATTAAAAAAGAAATCGAAGATGCTAAATTGGTAATTGCCGGGCAGTTTCCCACACCCCGACTTAAGAAACTTGAAAGCGAAAGCGTAAAAATTGTTGAGCTGGCAGATGATGACCGTAAGGGAGTTGTAAGTTCTTATCTAAATTCCGGTTTGTTGGTTGCTCCGATTTACGGTCCCGGCGGGACCCGGCTTAAGATTCTGGCGGCAATGGCGTCCATGGTGCCGGTGGTAACGACACCTATCGGAGCGGAGGGCTATGGTGCCACCCAGAGAGAATCAATTCTTGTGGGGAAAGCCCCCGAGGATTTGGCGCGCGAAGCCGTAGGGGTTATTAAGAACGAAAAACTTTACAAAAAGATTGCTTTCTCGGCGAGGAAGCTGGTAGATACAAAGTTCTCCTGGGAGGGGATTTCCCAGAATCTCGAGGACATTTATAAGGAGATGATTGATGTTAAAAAATAAACCCGAATTATCAATAGTAATTCTTAACTACAATACCAAAGATTTAACAATAGATTGTATTGAATCTTTGATGAGGCTTAAGAGTGAGACTTACTACGAAATAATTCTTTGCGACAACGGTTCCGAAGACGGTAGCGTAGAGGCCATCAAGGAAAGGTTTCCCGAAGTCAGAATAATTAAAAACAAGGCCAATTTGGGTTTTGCCAAGGGGAATAATGCTGCCCGAGGTAAATGTCAGGGTGAGTATATTCTTTTTCTAAATACCGACACCATTATTAAAAAGGGTGTCCTGGCGGAAACTCTTAAATACCTCAAAGAGCATGGAGATATCGGGGCCTTAACCTGTAAGCTTATTTTGGCTAGCGGGAAACTGGATAGAGATGCCAGACGTTCGTTTCCGACCCCCTGGGTTTCATTTACCCATCTGGCTTTGCCTTTAGACAGAATTTTTCCCAAATCCAAGATTTTTTCCAAGTATTGGTATGGATATTTATCTCCCGATAAAATCCACGAAGTCGATGTAATACAAGGTGCCTATTTTTTGGTAAGAAAAAAAATATTGGATGAAGTCGGTTGGTTTGACGAAGATTATTTTCTCGATGGGGAGGATATTGATTTATGCTGGAAGATAAAAGAGAAAGGATGGAAGATAGTTTACTACCCCAAAGTGTCTATAATTCACCTCAAGGGAATAACTAAAGGGAAAAATAAAACAGCCTTAAAAGACGTTCCTTTTAAAGAAAAAATGAGATTCAGGATGTCGGGGGTTAATTCAATGGAAATTTTCTACAGAAAAAGGCTTTGGAAGAAATACCCGTTGGCTATTAACTGCCTGGTTATATTTGGAATAAAGATAATTAAGCTTCTAAGGCTTATAAAACTTATTCTGGGATGAAGATACTAATAGACGCTAGATTGTATGGTCTTGAGAATGCCGGATTGGGAAGATACGTGATGAATCTGGTAGATAACTTATTAAAGATAGATAGACGCAACTCTTATACGGTACTTTTAGGGAAGAAATACTTCAATCGGTTAAATTTTAGGCCTAAGTGGAATAAAGTTCTGGCTGACTTTACACATTACGGTTTAGCGGAACAAATAAAGCTACCTAGGATAATTTCCGAATTGAAACCAGATATTGTTCATTTTCCTCATTTTAATGTACCATTTTTTTACTCAGGTAGTTTCGTGGTCACTATTCATGATATTTTGATGCACAAAAATAAAGGATTGAGAGCTACCACACTTCCCGCCCCGGAATATTATTTAAAACGACTTGGATACAAAACGGTTTTTAGGCACGCAGTGACTAAAGCTTTAAAAATTATCGTTCCGTCAAATTTTGTAAAGAAAGAACTTGTAAGATTTTATCGGGTTAACCCAGCCAAAATTATCGTTACTTATGAGGGTTTCGACGCAAAAATTTCAGGCGGGGAAAGCCCGGAAAAGGTACTCGGAAGATACAATCTTAGAGCTCCTTTTTTTATCTACGCAGGAAATGCCTACCCTCACAAAAATTTGGAAAGGCTTGTGGAGGCAATCTTGCAGCTTAACCAAAAAAGAGACGAAAAGGTTTTACTCGCCATTGCTTCAGCCAGAAGTGTTTTTACGGAAAGGTTAGAAAAAATGATTAAAAAGCTCGGAGCCGGTTCTTATGTAAGGCTTTTGGGATTTATTCCGGATGCCGATTTGGGCATTCTTTACCAATATTCACTTGGTTTTACCTTCCCCTCGCTTTCGGAGGGGTTTGGCCTGCCGGGGTTGGAAGCAGTAAGTTGCGGCACTTTACTTCTTGCCTCGGATATTCCGGTCTTTGAGGAAGTTTACAAGACGAATGCGGTATATTTTAATCCCTATGATTTTACTTCGATAGAGAAGACAATGCAGGAAGTGTTGGAGATGGATGTTGTAGCGCGCAGAGAAAAAATTGAGAAGGCAAAAGAATTTGCAAAGCGCTATTCCTGGGATAAAATGGCCAGAGAAACTTTGAAGGTATATGAAGGTAGCACTAATCTACGACAGGGTTAATAAATGGGGCGGAGCGGAGCGTACCCTCCTTGCTCTTCACGAGCTTTTTCCCGAGGCTCCTCTTTACACAGCGGTCTATTCTCCGGCAAAAGCAAAGTGGGCAAAAGTATTTCCGAAAGTAATCCCTTCCTTTTTACAGAAACTTCCTTATGCAAAAGATAGACACGAATTTTTAGGAACTATTACCCCGATCGCATTCGAATCTTTGATATTCGATGAATATGATTTGGTAATTTCCGTAACCAGTGAGGCGGCAAAGGGAGTGATTACCAAGCCCTCAACTAGACATATCTGTTATTGTTTAACCCCGACAAGATATTTATGGAGCGGATACAATTATTATTTTGGAAATCGCTTTCTCCGGTTTTTATCAAAACCTGTAGTCGCCTACTTAAAAAAGTGGGAAAGGACTGCTTCACAAAGACCGGATGTAATGATTGGAATTTCAAATGCGGTTAAAGTCCGAATAAAAAAATATTACAACCGCGACGTTAAAGTTGTCTTCCCGCCGGCGGATATTAATAAATTCAAAATGAATAACCCGCTTCGCGGTCAAAAGTTAAAGGCAAAAAATTTCTACCTAATTGTTGGGAGATTGGTTGCCTATAAAAGGGTTGATTTGGCGATTGAGGCGTTCAATAGACTTGGTTTGCCTTTGGTTATTATTGGGAAAGGGAGTCAGGAAAGAAAGTTAAAAAGTATGGCTAAAGACAACATTAAATTTCTTGGCGGATTGACAGACGCAAGGCTTGCCGATTACTATAGAAAATGCACGGCCTTGATTTTCCCGCAAGAGGAAGATTTCGGAATCGTGACCGTTGAAGCTCAGGCTTCCGGGGCCCCCATCATCGCTTTTAAGGCGGGAGGGGCACTGGATACGGTAATTGATGGGAAAACAGGAACATTTTTCGATAAACAGGATGTGGATAGCCTAGTAAAAACAGTTCAGAGATTTCAAAAAATAGATTTTGATTATAAAGACCTGATAAAAAATGCCCAAAGGTTTTCTAAAAGTAGGTTTAAGAGGGAATTTCTCAAATTAATACGATGAAAATTGTAATTTTCTGCGGAGGTTACGGTACGCGAATGTGGCCTGCCAGCAGGAAAAGCTATCCGAAACAGTTTTACCCTCTTATTGGAGGCAAATCCTTCTTTCGTCTTACCTACGAGCGCTTTCGAATGGAATTTAAGCCCTCCGATATTATTGTTTCCACAGAACATAATTATCTCCATTTTGTTAGGGCCCAGGCTCCGGATATCCCCCGCAAAAATATTATCGCCGAGCCGGAAAGGAAGGACAATCTTGGGGCGGTTGGGCTGGCAACGGCTTATGTAGGAAAACGTTTCCCCGGCGAGGTGATGATGGTTTCCTGGTCGGACCATCTGATTTCCAAGGAAGCCGAATTTCTCAAGGCGGTTAAGGCAGCAGGAGAATATGCGAAGGAAACAGGTCTTATCGTTTCGGTTGATGAGGAACCCAGGTATCCAAGCATACACAACGGTTGGGTAAAACTGGGCGAATCGATAGATGAGTTTCAAGGGCAGAGAATAGTTAAAATACTTAAACATTTCGAAAAACCGGACGAGGAAACCGCCAAACGTTTTTTTAGGGATGGGGGCTATCTTCTGAATACGGGCTATAGAGCCTGGAAAACGGATGCCATGCTTTCCTATTACAAGCAGTATGTTCCCCAAATGTATAGCGGTTTAGCAAGAATTATGGATGCCATTGGCACGAGGGAGGAAAAAACCGTACTTTATCAAGAGTATCACAAGTTTGAGAAGGAATCGGTGGAGATAGGAATTTTCGAAAAACTTCCCGGGGATAAAAGAGTTACGATTCCGGTTAATGTCGGTTGGGAAGATGCAGGCACCTGGGAACTTTTTTACAAAGCCTTAATCACCCAAAAGCGTACTACCGTAATCGAAGGAGAGGTTGAAACGGAATTTATAGACGCCGAGCGCAATTTAGTTATCGGGGATAAAGGGAACATGATTGCAGTAATTGGACTTAGTGACATCGTTGTTATCGATACACACGATGCCTTGCTTGTTTGCAAAATGGATGCAACCGCCAAAGTTAAAGAAATTTTTAAAATTTTAGAAAAGAAAAATCCGAAATTTGTAGAGTGATATAATACTGCCCTGCATGTTATTTGATTTAATTAAAAGAACGATTGATATTGTCGGTTCGCTGGTTCTTCTGGTTGCCTTTTCACCGGTAATTATTGCCACTACCCTCGCCATTAAATTTACCTCCCAGGGGCCGCTATTTGCCGATACACCCAAGCGTGTAGGTAAAGGAGGGAGACTTTTCCATCCATATAAATTCCGCTCAATGATAGTCAATGCCCATAATCTTCTTAAGACGGATCCCAGATTCATTAAACTTTACGAACAGTATAAAAAGTCCAGTTATAAGCTCCACGAGGACCCCAGAATTACTCCTGCAGGCAAGTTTATCAGAAAGCATTCAATTGATGAGGTTCCGCAATTTATCAATGTTTTAAGGGGCGAGATGAGTATCGTAGGACCTCGGCCTTACTATCCGGATGAGCTTAAAGAGCAGCTTTCCAAACACAACGACAAACAAAAGCTTCTCAAAGATGTTTTATCGGTCAGGCCGGGAATTACCGGCTATTGGCAAGTTTCGGGAAGAAGCGATGTCCATTTTGACAAACGGTTTGAAATGGATGCCTATTACGCCAGGAAGAAATCGATTCTTTTGGATATCCTTATTCTTCTTAAAACCCCCTGGGCAATGATCTCGGGAAAGGGAGCAGTATGACCCTGCTTTGCAGGGAATTATTAATTTAAAATTATTAATTTCTAATTAAATTCAAATTTAAAATTTAAAATTGGAAATCGGAGTTTGCATCTTCAGCCAAAGGGCAAATATATTGTATTATGTTAAATATGAATGCAACCGCTGGAGATATTCCTCAAATTAAAACTGCGGAGCCGGATCAGTCACAGGGACCTTCCGGGGAAGAGTCTATTCTAATTCCCAAGATTAAACCCAATTCACAAGAAAATACTTTAGCCCAAATTCCCACGAATAAACCTAAAGCGAAGTTCTCCTTAAATCCCAAGGCCAAAAAGATTCTTTTGGGAGTAGGTATCGGCGTTTTGGTTTTGTTGGTTTTAATAATAATTCCCGGCTTTTTGGTTTTCGGAAAAGCCAAGGCTTTATATAAACAAAGCAAAATCCTGGCCGAGGCCGCGAAAACCCAAAATATCCCTACTCTAAAATCCGAAATCGGAAAGACTAGAACCAGCTTGACTTCCTTGGGGTCTGCCTTCAAGTTTATATCCTGGACAAAATTTATTCCCTTTGCCGGGGCTTACGTGGGTGATGCCGAGCACGCCTTAAAAGCTTACGGTTACGGATTGGAAGCGGCTGAAGTTACCCTTACGGTTATTGAGCCCTACGCGGATGTTTTGGGGATAACCGCAGGTTCATCAACCGGAGGAGGGGAAAAAACTACCCAGGAAAGAATTGATTTTGTGGTTCAGGCAATTCCGACAATTATCCCGAGGCTCGATGAAGTTACGGATAAAGTTAATAAAGCCAAGGCCGAAATTGATCAGATAAACCCCAATAGATATCCGGTGCGCTTGGCCGGCCGGGAAGTGCGAGAGCCCATGAAGAAGGGAATTGATTTATTCAACCGGGGAGCGGTTTTGGTAAGCCAAAGTAAGCCCCTGCTGGAGGCCTCTCCGTATCTGCTTGGGCTTGATGAAACCAGACAATACCTGGTTCTTTTTCAGAACGATAAAGAGCTAAGGCCAACCGGGGGTTTTATGACTGCTTATGCAATTATGAAGGTTGATAAAGCCAAATTTGAGCCGGTTGCCTCAAATGACATCTATAACCTTGATGCCCAGTACAAGCCGAGAACCAAGGCTCCGGACCCGATTGTTAAGTATATAAAAGGACCTTATATTCTTTCCAAAAATTTAAGGCTGCGCGATATGAATTGGTCTCCCGACTTTAGCCAGTCTATGCAGCTTTTTCTCGATGAGGCCAAAGTAGTGGGAATAAAAGGGATAGACGGGGTAATTGGAGTTGATACCCAGCTCTTGGTGAACCTTCTTGACGTCATAGGCCCGATTGGGGTTCCGGGATTCGGTAATTTCTCAACCAAAATTGAGCCGAAATGTAACTGTCCCCAGGTAATTTATGAGTTGGAATCCTTTGCGGATACGGAAGGACCGATTGTTTGGGACCCGGTAAGCGGCAAAATTGTTTATGCCCCGGCCAATATGGATAACAGGAAGAAGATAATTGGCCCCTTGATGAACTCAATTTTGGCCAACGCCATGGGACAACCCAAGGATAAACTGTCGGCGCTTGCCGATGCGGTACTTAAATCTTTTACGGAAAAACACGTCCTTTTTTATCTAACGGACGCAAAAGCTCAAGCAGGAGTTGAGGCCTTCGGGATTGCGGGAAGAGTGAAGGATTACGCCGGGGATTATCTTTTTATTAACGATGCGAATTTAGGAGGCCGAAAATCCAATCTTTATGTAACCCAAGAAGTTGAGCAGGATATAGTTGTTGACAAAGACGGAAGTACGGAGAAAACAGTTACCATTACCTATAAGAATCCCGAAAAGTACGACGGCTGGCTGAATAGTGTTCTTCCCAACTGGGTCAGAATCTATGTTCCCAAGGGCTCAACCCTTATGGCAGCGGAAGGACTGGAGGATAAAGCCGAACCGTATAACGAGTTTGGAAAGACCGTATTTGCGGGCTTTTTCCAGCTAAGGCCCGAGGGGGTTTCCAAAGTCACTTTCAAATATAAACTTCCGTTTCAGGCGAACAAGGATTACAAACTTTATATCCAAAAACAACCCGGAACAGACAAACCCCTTTATGTAATTAAATTTGGCAAGCGGACCGAAGAGTTTTTCCTCAAAACCGACAAAGAATTGAGATTAAATTTTTAATTTTTAATGCACCCGCGAAATTATTCGGATGAAGGAATTGTTTTGGCAAGAAGAACCTATGGGGAAGCAGACCGCATTCTTTCCTTGTTCTCCAGAAATAATGGCCGCTTGTCTTTAATCGCCAAAGGAGTAAGAAAGATGGAAAGCCGCAAAAGAGGACACTTGGAAGTCTTCAACCGAATAAAATTCCACGCAGTGAAAGGGAAGGGGTTAGATTTGATAATGGAAGCTGAAATTATTGATGGCTTCGCCGAAGTAAGAAAAAACCTCAAAAAGATTGCTCTTGCATATTATTTTATGGAGGTTGTAGGACGAACAACCCGTGAGGCAGAGCCTCATCCCGAACTTTATTCTTACATTCTTAAGAATTTGAGAATGTTAAAAACCGAAACTAAGCTTAAAAGATTAAGAGTTAACTTTGTCTATGAAGTTCTAACCGTACTCGGTTTTTGGCCGAGAGGAAGGGCTCTTCCCAATCCTGACTTAAAATTGGAAGAAGTAATCGAGCGCCAGCTAAGTTCTGTCCGCGTAGGAAAAAGAATCTTATCTTAATTTATGATTCGAGGGCCGCATACCTGATGGCTGATATAATTTTGGAAAAGAGATTATCTTCCACATATAAATAGAGAAGCTCAGTAGTTTGTCCGGCTGTGTGTACCACCTCGGCGCTAACGGAATATGGCCTGAAGCCAAATTTTGAAGGCACCTTCACCTTATAAGATTTGAGATTGTCTTTTCCTTTAGGATTAATTTCGAAAAGGCCTGAATTTTCGAAAGCCCGGACTACCTCAGGGGCAACGATGTTGAGAATAATTGTTTTCCTGGGTTGGCACTCTAGAGTTGCCGCTCCGATACCCTTACTCTCAATGACTTTAATTGCCTTTTTGGGTGTCATTATTCCCTCCCAGAGAATTTCGTCGAGGGCCTCTTTGCCAATAACCATGTATCTTTCTTCTCTGCCCGAGCTCTTAAGCGCTTCATTCATAGCCTCAAAAAGGGGAACGGTATCATCCGCCATTACCAGAAACTCGCCGTAATAAAAGACATCCTCCTGGCCGATACGATCGGCAAATTCGTTGATATTTCCAATTCTTTGTCCCAGTTCGCTCATCGAAGTAACTGGCATTATATGTTGGGACTTATTGTCTGTCAATTTGAACTTCGTGCTAAACTTAAAAATATGGGAGAGATTGACCCCGACGAATACGAGGATTATGAAGGGAGCCTTCAAGCAGGTTTTAATGGGGCCAGGCTTAAAAAAAGGAAGCAGTTTCCTATTTCGGCTAGCGGTAAGGTTGCCCGAAAGGAGCTTGTAAAGGCGGCAAAGGAAAAAAGAGCTTTTGAGGCCGAAGGCGGGATTAGAAAAAGACTTAGTAACTTTCCCGATATCGGCACTTTTGAGGGAGTTAAAAAAGCCAAAATATATATCAGATGGGTTAAGGATTCGCTTTCCGAGACCCAGCCGATTTTGGATTTGGGGGACATAGAATTTAGAAATGTTTTGCCTAAAGTAAAAGCCGGGGGACAACACCATCAGAAGAATAGAACCGCGGTTATTGCGGTCCATACCCCGACACTAATCGGGGTTAGGAACGAGGATGAAAGGAGTGCCGAGCAAAACCGGGAAAACGCTATCAAAGCTTTATATCCCGCCCTAGACAGGCATCTTGAACTTTGGAAGACTCTGACGGCAAATGGAGACAAAGTCGATATCGAGACAAAGGTTTTAAGTTTGATGGGGATTAAATAAGATTCTGCAAAAATCAAAAGTAATTAAGTAATCTAGAGGAATTTGGTGGTACAATAGTTTATTGGACAAAGACTCATCGCTTAGTAAATTAATCGAAACCTTTCTGCGAAAGGGCGGACGGATAGACAGATATTATCTTCGAGATATTAATAAAGGAAAACGTACCCTCGTTTATTTACACGGCTGGTTCAGTGGCCAGAATATCCGTGCCGCGATCTTCAAAGCTTTCGGAAAAGACTAAAATGAAATATGTTTAAACTTTCCCCGTCGGATTTTCGCTATCTCTGGGAAGATTGTAAGCATTGCTATTATCAAAAAATAAAATACGGTGTAACCTTGCCCTCAATCGGGCTCCCGGGAGTTTTTTCCAAAATGAACTCCCTTCTTCAAAATACGATAATGGGGATGGATTTAAAAGAGATAAATTCGTCCCTTCCCGCAGGAAAAGTTGAGGTTAAAGAGGGATATTTGCGCTCGACTCCCATTCCTCCGGCGAAAGACTGTTTTATTTCCGGCAGGTTTGATTTCGTGTCCCGCTTGAATGACGGTACCTATGCGGTCGTCGATTTTAAAATTACCGACCCGACCGAGGAAAAAATTCAGAAGTTTTTTCAGCAACTTCATGCTTATAAATTTGCTTTGGAGCATCCCTTGGCAGGGGAGCCTAAAAAAGTTTCCAAGATGGGAATAATTGCCATTACCCCCGAAGAGATATCATTTCCGGGAGAAAACGTTATCTTTAAGGCCAAACCCCAATGGTTCGAGATTAAAGAGGATATGGACAGCTTTTATGCTTTTATTTCCGGAGTTTCTAAGCTTTTAAATGGTCCGATGCCGCAAACAAACCAGACTTGCGATTGGTGCAAATACCGTCTTTGCTTTGCCAAACCCCAAGAGGAGCAGGAAGAGATACCTTTTTAGTTCGCATGAATAAAAATTGGTCGGGAGAAGTGACGAAACACTCCGTTGCCCTGGACCTTGAAGAAGGAGTTTTTACTTGGGATGAGCCTAAAAAGATTGCCGCCTCTTTAAGCCGTTCGGCCGAGGATAGCCTAAGAAAAAAGGCTATAACCCCATATCAATCGGCCATGAGCATGCTAAATTTTTACATTAATAGGGCAGGCAAGAATCTAAAGCCGGAAAAAAGGAAAATTCTTGAGGAAGCCAAGTTGGAACTAAAGAAACTTTACAACCGTGATTAAAGAAATTATAAAAAGTCCCAGAAAGGCATAAGCAAAAAAGCGGCGAAAAGGATTGAAATTTTTAAGCAAAGGAAAGCCCTCTTTTGCAATCCCCTTAATAAGTATTCCAAGAGTTGTTAACCAGAGGGCTAAGTTGCCAACGAAATATAAAGGCATATAAATGCTTTGGTACGGGGTGATTGTTATTAATTTGCCAAAAAGTATTCCCGGTCCGAAGAATAGATAAAACCCCATTAAAGCCAAGAGGGATTCTATTGTGAAAAGAATAATGGATTTACTTCTCGTAACGACCAATAAGGGAATTACCCAACTTAAATATTGGGCGGAAATACCGAAATAGACGCTGATAAAGAATAAATAGAAGACAAGGCAACTTTTGGCTAAGTTTTTTGCTCCTGCAAAAATTATAAAAAGAAAGATGCTCCCTGCCAGAAAACACAACTTACTGCCGGCCAGAAGCCGGGGACTTTGAACTAGCCAATAATTTGCATTTTGTTGATAGGCAAGACCTCTAAGAATTGCCGCATAGCCAAAGTCATACACTCCGGAATAACCCACCACGCTTGATAAAGTAAGCCTAAAGTTTAGGAAAAGAAAGGGAATTAAAGTAAGGCTAACAGGGAGCACTGTAAGCGTAAGGTAGACAATCTTTTTCCTAAAGCCTGATTTTTTGTAGAAAAGGAATAGGGGAAGAAGAATTACGGGGTTGGGTTTAATAGCAATAGCCAGTCCTAGGACAAGCGCGCTTAAAACGAAAAGCCGTCTTTCATTACAAAAAGTTATTAAGTAAATTGCCCCGAGGACAAGTAGCGAGACAACTCCGTCAAACTGCCCGTGGGCAGAAGAGATAATTATCGATACCGGATTGAGAATAAAAGCCAAAGACCAAAAAGAGGCGGAAAGCGGTTTTACCCTTTCTCTTGCAAGAAATTTATAGATGAGTAGACAACTGGCAATATCTGCCAGGTTAGGGAGAAATTTAATAAGCATATGAAAAGGAAGTTTTAGAAAGTTGGAGAGTACCAGGGTTAGTCCTTCGATAAACATCCAGGCCGGTGGATAAATATAAAAATTGAACAAGAGGTAGGGATTAATTCCTCTGGTAACCGCTTCTGCCACTTCCCTCATCCTTAGGGTGTCCGCAATTTCGGCGCCGCTTATGACAAAGGCAAGCCTTATGGCGACTGACAGGAAGATACCTAAAGCAAGAATGTATAAACTCTTTTTTTGTTTATTCAAGATTGCGCGTAGTTTCAATTACCTGTTGAAAGATAAGCCAATCGGTGGAGTTTGCGGGGTGCTTGTCGCGCAATTTTGCCAAGGCACTTTCGTAGTCCCAAACTTGCCTTTTAATCCGGTTATCAACATTCTTATAGTTACCGTTTATCTGTCCGACGTTGGCATTATAACGGTTTGCGGCTTCAATTAGGAAACCGGATTTGTCCGAGTTTTCTATATAGATAAGTTCCTTAAACCTAACCCTTAAAAGGTTAGAGAGATATTGGGCTTTCTTTTCCCTGCCGGAGGTAAGGATAAATCCGAGTTTTTCCTTCAGCCTTTTAACCGAGTAAAACATGGAATCCGGGTAGATAGATTCGTTTTTATCAAGACTCAAGGATTTAATTTCCTGCTCACTAAAGGCGGGTTCGGAAGCAAAAATGGGAGGGGCAAAAATTAAAAAGAGGATAATAAGGATAGAGAGAACAACTATCTGTTTCACAAGCTCAATCTTAACAAAAATTCAATAATATTCCAAGAAAGAACCTATAATGTTGCAAATTTCTTGCTTTTGGTGTAACATAGGCCTAATGGAAAAAGAAAGACTTTCAAGGAGAGAATTCCTAAAATCTGGGGCACATGCCGCCTACTACGTTGGTTTGGGCGCTCTTGTTTCTGCCCCGTTTTACCCTTTCACCGGCCTTTTATCGGTTGAAAGACCGGGGACAATTGGGCCTGAAGATTTTAGGGAACTTGTTGAGGTTAGCGATGGAATAACCCTCTCGGAGCAAGGTCCCGAAGGAGAAATTTTGTGTAGGGTTAGTCTGAATAAGGATGCCTTCTGCAAGGCTCTTTACGATACGGCAAATTTTATGCTTCCCGGGGATGGGCCGGAAAAGCTACACTCGGTGCTTAAGAGAAAACACTTAAAAGTCGGCCTAAGCCCCGAGCAGGGAGAAGCGGAAATTTATGAGGGCCGGCTAGAGTTTACGGCGGGGGACTACAGGCCGTACGTAAAATTCGGGCCGGAGATAACATTCTACGGCGAATATCTTAGATATTACCATCGGGCACAAACAGAGCCAAATGCCCAATGGCAGTTTAAATTGGATGAATCGGTTTTTCACGAAGCTTCACATTTGGTTCAGGATTTAAGAAACCCAATTGACTTTATGGCGGCCAGCTTGAGGTTTAGGGTAGAGCAGTTAGGAGGAGCCTTGAGTATAATAGATAATCCCGATTGGTGGCAGACAGGGTTTGAAACCGAGGCGGAGCGGCTTGACAGCCAAATCGCCGAATCAAGTCTCGAAGGTGGAATGCCTAGCGGACTCTTTTTTAGATTTAGTTGAGCCCGTTTTGAATATAGTTTCTAATCCCGTTCCAATTATTCTGGCCATCGCGGGGAACAAGGATGAACTCTCCGGCCGGCCCGGTTCCCGATTTAAGGACATTATCTTCGGTTAGGTGGATGGCCCCTATCTGGTACTCCGATGAATTTCCAATGAACGTGATTATCGAGGAGATGGCGTTTTTGTCCATATCCGTGCGGACATTTTGAGTAAGCTTATCGAGAATGACATTCGTCTTGCCGGTGGCCTCGAACGAAAGTAGTTTATTCTTAATTCCCAAAAGAAGCGCGTACTGCCGCTCGGAGCGGGCAAAATCTCCTCCGTAAGTTTCCGAATGGCGTGAGCGGACGAATTTTAAGGCTGTCTCCCCGGTCATTATCTGTTGACCTTTATCAAAGTGGAGATGTTCATAGCGGCAGGTAAACTGTTTTTCCAACTCGAAGCCCGAATACTTCGAATTAATTTGGACAACCTCCTCGGCTGATTTGCCGCAAAGTTCCAGCTCCTTGCCTTTTACCGGATAAAAGTAATCATGGAAGGCTCTGGGTACATCTGTCTCCACCCCTCCCAAAAGATCAATGATTTTTGTGAGTTGACCGAAATCAACCGCTATAAAATATTTAATAGGCAGTCCGGTTACCACCGACGCCGCGTACTTAGCCAGTGTCCCTCCTCCGGCCTCACCGCGGAACTCCGGCTTTTTATTGGGATATTTTTTGTCGTCTAACCCTATGGCGTAGGCCGCGTTTATTTTATTGAAGGCAGTTCTTTCCCAGTCCACCGGAATAGGTAGCCAAAGGTCGCGGGGGATGGAGATTAATTTGGCCTTTTTATCTTGGTTATTAATATGAAGAATAATCATGGTGTCGGTAAGAGTTCCTCCGTCATGGCCAGACCCACCGTAGCCCAAAAGAAGAATGTTAACCTCGCCTTCTTTTTCTTCAAAAAGCGTTGGCTGAATAGTAACGCCAATAGAAGGCTCTTCGTTTACGGCTTCCTTTTTGACAAAGACTTTAGAGAATTTGGAAAAAAGAAAACCCCCGGCCCCTATCGTAAAAATCCCGATGACGATAAGAATAAGAAGCAGCCGTTTCACAGATTCATCATATCAAAATTTTTGTTGCTTGCGACATTGCCAAAAATTTACTAGCATAAATTTGTGGGCAAAGTTAATTGGACAAAACTAATTATTTCGGTTGGTCTTTGTCTGGGGGCAGGGCTCGTCGGCTCGGTTTTTACGCTATCGGCTATTCCCTCCTGGTATACGGGACTGGTTAAACCTGATATTAATCCTCCTTCCGGAATTTTTGGCCCGGTCTGGACTCTTCTTTATATAATGATGGGGCTCTCCCTTTATTTAGTTTGGAATAAAGGTTATAAGAACAAAAGAATAAAACAGGCAGTTAATCTTTTTATCCTTCAGCTTGTCTTTAATCTTGGCTGGGTAATAATCTTTTTTGGACTTAGGCAAATCTTCCTTTCCTTTGTCGAAATTACTATTCTGTGGGGTTTGCTGTTTATAGTTCTAGCCAAGTTCTCCGAGATTGACAGGCGGGCTTTGTATCTTTTAATTCCTTATCATCTTTGGATAACATTTGCCACCTTTTTGAATTTCTCCGTCTGGACACTGAATAAATAGCTTTTCCTTTTATTCTGAGAGCAACTTGGCTATAATTTAAAATATGGATTTAATGGAATCAATTTCCGCCCTTGCCAAGAGGCGGGGTTTTATTTATCAGGGAAGTGAGATTTATGGTGGATTTAAAGGATTTTGGGATTACGGGCCTTTGGGGACAGAACTTAAAAATAACATTAAACGTCAGTGGTGGAAAAGTATGGTTTATGACCGGGATGATGTTGTCGGAGTTGACGCGGCCATTATCATGAACCCCAAAGTTTGGGAGGCATCGGGTCACACGCAGGCGTTTACCGACCCCTTGGCCGAGTGTAAGGCCTGCCACCACAGGTTTCGGGCCGATAAAGCTGAAGGCAAATGTCCGGATTGCGGAGGGGAACTAACCGAGCCAAAGAAATTTAATCTTCTGACAGAGGTTTATATCGGAACCGTTGAGGAAAGTAAAGTTAAAGCTTATCTTCGTGGGGAGATTACCCAGGGGGTTTTTGTGAATTTTAGAAATGTGGTAAATTCGACCAGAGTAAAAATTCCTTTCGGTATCGCCCAAATTGGGAAAGCCTTTAGAAACGAGATTACTCCGGGAAATTTTACTTTCCGTTCGATAGAGTTTGAACAGATGGAATTGGAATATTTTATAGAACCGAATGAAGGCCCGGCCGATAAAACTTTTGAATATTGGAAAGACGCCAGAAAGAATTGGTATGCCGGCCTTGGAATTAATAAAGAAAATCTCCGCTTTAGAGAGCATGAAGAGCATGAGAAAGCCCATTATGCCAGGAAGGCCGTTGATATTGAGTACCAGGCTCCTTTTGGCTGGAGTGAGCTTGAGGGAATACATCACCGGGGAGACTTCGACCTTAAAAATCACAATCTGGAATATAAAGATGAGGATGGAAAAGAATATACCCCTTGGGTAATTGAAACCTCCGGTGGGGTCGATCGGGCGGCCCTATTCTTTTTAATTAATGCTTACCATGAAGACCCTTCGACAAACTCAGGACAGGGTCGAGTGGTTCTTAAACTACACCCCCTGCTTGCTCCTTATAAAGCAGCGGTTTTTCCTCTTTTGGCAAACAAGGAGGAATTGGTGAGCGAGGCAAAGAAGGTTTATGACATTCTAAAAAGAAGGCTTTATGTGGCCTGGGATGCCAGGGGAAATATCGGCAAACGATATTTTGCTCAAGATGAGATCGGGACTCCTTGGTGTGTGACGATTGATTTTACTACCCTAGACGATGAAACGGTCACCGTCAGGGACAGAGATACGGCTAAGCAGGAAAGAGTCTCAGTTGACAAACTTCCAAGCTATCTTCAGAATAAACTAGAGCAATGAAAAAATATTTGCCTCTTTTTTTGTTTTTAATAGGGGTTTTGGTTCTGGGAGCGGTTTTTTTCTTCATTGCCCGTTCGACCAAAGAAACCCAAGCTCCTCCTGATGAATCGGAGAAAGTGGCCGAGGTACCTTTAATAGATAGGCCGGTGGCGACATTGATGCCCAGTGCAGATGGACACTGGTTGAAGCTAAAGATTGAGAAAATTAAAATTTCCGCCATCACTCTTGATTACGAGCTTCTATATACACTTCCCGACGGAAGAACGCAGGGTGTTCCCGGCTCTACCGATATTAAAGGAGAGTCATCTTTCGAAAGAGATTTGCTTTTGGGTTCGGAATCCTCGGGAAAATTTAGATACGATGAAGGAGTAGAAGAGGGAACACTAACTTTAAAATTTAGAAACGATATGGGTAAACTCGTGGCCAAATTCGTGACCAAGTGGCACCTGCAGTCCAATACGAAAGAAATAACCTCGGTTGACGGAAAATTCAAGGCAACCCTGAAAAAGACTCCCACTAAGACCTTCTTTGTGACCATGGAAACTTTTGGAGTACCCGGCGAGCCGCCTATGGCGCCGACTGCCGGGCCATGGGGGGTCTTAAGCTCAGCCAAGGCCAGTTTGTCGGCTACAATCCAGATGGGGACGGCAAAGGTTTATCGGTGGTCCGGTACAAAATGGGTTGAAGTTAAAGACGGCGCTTCAGATTTGGGAATCTTCATCGGAACTTCGGAGTAGAGAAGGAAAGTTTCGCCAAGCGTGTAAAACTAGCCTGAATGGGGCTGCGCCCCGCACTCGTGCTCGCAGTGCGGGGCTTGACACGTGCGTGAAAATAGCTCAAAATGGTGTATAGTGGTGATAAGTGGTGAAGAACCTATCACCAGAATAGTTATGTATAACTCCTGCCCGGAAGTTAAATATGCTGATTGGAAGCTACTCTGGGATATTATCCCCGAAAAGACGCACCGCCATCCCCAAAAGGTTCCTCGACGAGCTAGGAAAGAAGGTTATTATTGCCAAATGGTACGAAGGCTGTCTGGTGATAGTCGGAACGGATGCCTGGGAAGCACTTTTAGATAGATTATCGGGTAGGATTGGTCTCATTACGGGTCCGGTCAGAGATACCGAAAGGTTTATTTTGGGTTCGGCTTACGAACTTATTCCCGATAGACAGGGACGAGTGGTAATTCCTACTCGGCTGGTCGCCTATGCCGCTCTTACCCAAGAAATAGTCTTTATCGGTCTGGGGGAGAGGGTAGAGATTTGGGGCCTTGAAAAGTGGGCCGAAAGAGAAAAATTCGTCGCTGCCCACGCAGCGGAGTTTATCGAGAAATTGGCACAGAAAAATGACAAAAGATAAGTTCCATGAACCTGTCCTGGTTCATGAGGTATTGGAAGTACTTAAAGCACCTTTAAAAAACCAAGCTCGCGTCATCGATGCAACCGTCGGCTCGGCAGGTCATAGTCTGGCGATTGTTGGCTCCGGTGGAAAAATCTTAGGGATAGAGGAGGATAAGGAAATGCTCGAGGTTGCCGAACAAAGACTGGGGAAAACCGGAGGCTCTTTCAAATTAGTCCACGGTAACTTCCGTAATATTGATGAAATTGCCAAGAAAGAAGGATTCGTCGGGGCCGACGCAATACTTTTTGATTTGGGCGTTGCCAGTGTTCAGCTTACTTCCGAAGAGAGAGGATTTTCATTCTCGAATCCGGAGGCAAACCTGGATATGAGGATTGACAAAACCTTTCAAAACTTAACAGGAGCGGATTTGTTGAACGGTTTAAGAAAAGAGCATTTGACGGTCCTTTTTCAAAAAGTATTAAACCCTTTTGCGGCAAGAAAAATTGCCAGGCAGGTATTAAGGCAACGAGAAGCAAAAAAAATCACCACCGTTGGGGATTTTCTTGAAATTTGCCGGGTGGTTAAGGGGAAACCGGGCTTACATCCCGCGACACTACCCTTTCTGGCGCTAAGAATGGCGGTAAATTGCGAGCTTGAGAATCTTGAGGAAGCCCTTCCTAAAGCCTTTTCTCTTATAAGAAAAGGAGGAAAAATTTTGGTTATTACTTTTCACTCTGGAGAGGAAAAAGTGGTTGTCGCCTTTAATCGAAAGGCGGAAAGAGAGGGCTTGGCCAAGGTTTTAAGTGAGGAACCAATTGTACCGAAAGAAGATGAAGTAAAGACAAATCCCAGGGCAAGAAGTGCAAAATTGCACATCCTTGAAAAAATATGAAAAGCAATATAAAAAACAAAAAGTCAAAAAATAATATTTTATTTTGGGTAGGCCTAATCGCTTTCGTGGCCTTTTTTGTCTTTTTAACTGTTGAGACGGCGACTTCCGGTGCGTCGTTGGCAAAGCTGGAGCAGGACGAGGCCACCCTTATCCAAGAGAATAGAGATTTAGAAGATGCGGTAGTGACCTCCTCGTCCTTAAATGGGTATGAGGAAAAATCTCAAGAGCTTGGATTTGTAAAGCCTTCCAAAATTTTCTACATTAACCCAAGTGATGTGGTGGCCAAGCTTCCCTAAGGAAAGTTAACATGCAATGGCGTTTAAAATTTCTGGTGGCGGTTTTTTTAATTGCTTTTACCGCCGTTGCTGTTCGACTTTTTTATTGGCAAATTATTCGCGGAAAGGTTCTCTCCTATCAGGCAAGAGGACAGTATGAATCCGGTAGAGAGCTTACTGCTCCCCGGGGAAGTATTTTGGCCTCAGATGGAACATGGCTGGCCGTCAGGGGTGAGGCCTACCGCATTTATGCGGAACCCCCTAAACTAAGTGGTGTCCGAAAAGAAATTGCCGAAAAACTGGCGCCATTTTTTGTTGAAAATCCTGACGACCGCGTAAGCTTACTAACCGAGATCGACCGAATTTTCTCCCTCTTAACAAAAAAAGAGACTGTATGGGTACCCCTGAAACAAAGGGTCAGCCCCGATATCAAGAAAAATATAGAAGCAATGAAAATTCCCGGAATAGGTTTCGAACGTCAGGAAATAAGGGTTTATCCCGAGGCATCCGCGGCGGCCCAGCTTTTGGGTTTTGTAGGTAAAAACGAGGGAGGAGAAGATACGGGTTATTTTGGTTTGGAAGGCTACTGGGATCTTTCTTTGACAGGAAAATCGGGCTTCAGGGTAAGAGAATCCGATGCGAAAGGAACCCCAATTTTACTGGGTTCTTCGAAAGAAATTTCCGCAATTTCAGGCGTTGACCTTATTACAAATATCGACAAAAGGGTTCAAATGGTTTTAGAAGAGAGACTTCTGGAAGGAATTAGAAAATACGGTGCCAAAGGAGGAACGGCTATTGTTATGGAACCGGCAACCGGGGCTATTCTTGCTATGAGTTCCTTTCCTTCCTACGATCCGGCAAGCTATTGGAAATTTGGAGATGAATTTTTCAAAAATCCGGCGGTTTCGGATACCTTTGAACCGGGGTCGGTATTCAAAATTGTGGTTATGGCCGCTGCTTTAGATGCCGGCGCTGTTGAGCCGGACACAAAATGCGAGGCCTGTTCCGGTGCCTTAAGGGTTGATAAATATTTAATCGAAACATGGGATAAGAAATATTATCCCGACTCGACCATGACTGATATTATTGTCCATTCCGATAATGTCGGAATGGTCTTTGTGGGACAAAGATTAGGCGCCGATACCCTTTATGATTATTTAGACAAGTTTGGTCTAGGAAGGCTAACCGGGGTAGACGTTCAGGGAGAGGTTGCCCCGAAGTTAAGAGACAAAGGTACGTGGAATATAGTCGATTTGGCAACCGCTTCTTTCGGTCAGGGCGTGGCTTTAACACCTATTCAACTCATGAAAGCGGTATCAATTATTGCAAATGGAGGATATGTAGTTACCCCCCAGGTCGTTAAAAGACTTCAGGGGGAGTCTTGGGGAGAAGAGATTTCTCCTCAGAAGGGCCAGAAAATTCTTTCCGACCAAGCCATAGCCGATATCAGAGCGATGATGGTAGAGGCGGCTAAAAAGGGTGAGGCAAAATGGACAAACCTAACCGGTTTTAGCATCGCGGGTAAAACCGGAACGGCCCAGATTCCTATTGCCGGACATTATGATAATGAAAAGACAATTGCCTCATTCGTAGGATTTTCTCCTGCAGCTAAACCTAAATTTGCCATGCTGGTTACCTTGAGAGAGCCGCAAAGCTCCCCCTGGGCCTCGGAAACGGCCGCTCCCTTGTGGTACTCAATCGCCAAAGACCTTTTTCCTTACTTTGGCATCCAACCGGAAAAGTGAGTTTGTAATCACCAAAGTCCTATTTTATAGTTTATAATCACAGATAGGTAGAAATGTCGGTAAATAACCTGCTGCCTCTTGTTTTGGGACTGGTGATATTTTCTTTTCTTATTACCTGTATCGTCATTGTTCCTTTCATCGATCTTCTCTATAAGCTAAAAATTACCAGAAGGAAGGAGGCTCCAAAGACGGGAAAGGTTCCTTTATTTGATAAACTTCATGATATAAAAGCCGGGACTCCCGTCGGGGGGGGAATTTTGGTAATCTTGATTGTCTTGGTGCTTTTCGCCCTGCTTTTTCCGCTGGCGAGGTACTTAGGAGTCTATATCCAAAGTGCGTTTAGGTTAAAAACCGAACTTTTTATTATCTTTTTTACTTTTATCTCCTTTGGGCTTCTTGGGCTTTCGGATGATTTGATAAAAATTTTTGGGACCCCGCGGAAAGGAAAGTTGGGCATGTGGATAGGTCTGGGAAGAAAACCGAAGTTTCTAATCCAGTGGGCTCTGGCATTTTTTATAGGCTATCTAATTTACAAAAATTTAGGAGTGGAGATAATCCACCTTCCTCTTATCAATAAAACCTTCAATATGGGTATCTGGTATGTTCCCTTTGTGGCCTTTGTAATTGTCGCCTTTGCTAATGCCGTAAATATTACGGATGGACTGGACGGACTTGTTTCCGGCCTCTTAATGATATGTTTGATAGTTTTTGCCGCCATCGCGGGGGGAAACCTTGATACCCCTCTTTCAATTTTTATTGCTCTTTGGTTGGGAGCCTTAATTGCCTTTCTTTACTTTAACGTTTATCCGGCCAGAGTATTTCTCGGGGACGCCGGGGCACTTTCCTTCGGGGCAATGTTGGCCGTTATCGGGCTTTTAACCGGCAGCATTGTGGCCCTGGTGGTTATTGGAGGAATTTTTGTTTTGGAAGCTCTCTCTTCGGCAATACAGATTTTTGGTTGGAAGGTGCTTAAGCGTCCCATTTTTCCGTTGGCTCCGGCCCACCACGCTTTCTTGGCTATCGGATGGGAGGAACCCAAGATAGTAATGAGGGCCTGGTTGGCAGGAATTATCCTGGCAATTTTTGGCCTCTGGTTGGCAACAATTTAAAATGAAGCATTCATCGCTCGGCAACACTTTTTTCAGAGACGACGTTAGCAGTTTCGCCTTAAAACGCGAAAATTACTCGGCTACGTCTGCACGTCTCGACAAGCAAATGTTGGTTACCTTAAATGAAAGTTTTGCGTTGGTGCTTGTCTGCGACAGCCTCTTCAAAAAGGTTGCCTCGCATGAATCTGGATTATTTCTTATGAGGGCCTGGTTGGCAGGGATTATCCTGGCAATTTTTGGTCTCTGGCTGGCAACTATATAATGTGCAAAGGATTAGACTCAAAAAGCAGACAAAAAAAGTTGATTCGAAGCTTTTCTTTATAATTCTCTTGCTTTTGACCCTGGGGCTTATCGCCGTGGCCGATGCTTCAGCTCCCCAGGCTCTAAACCTGTTTAACGATAAGTACTATTTTGTTAAACAGCAGCTTCTCTGGGGGGGAATTGGGATTATTTCCCTTTTAGTCGCCTCCCGGCTTAATTACACTTTTTGGGAAAAAATTGCCACGCCTCTATTTTGGATAAGTGTTTTGGCTTTAATATTGGTTCTTATCCCGGGACTGGGGACGAAAGTCTTAGGGGCCAGAAGGTGGCTTTTTTTGGGAAATCTGTCTTTCCAGCCCTCGGAACTTGCTAAGCTGACCATTGCCATATATCTGGCGAAACTTTCGACAAAAGAAAAACATTTAATGGCCTTTGTTATCCCCATGGCGGCGGTGGCGGGCCTTATTATGCTTCAGCCGGATTTGGGGACGACGATAGTGACGGTTGGAATTGCCTTATCCCAAATATTTTATTCGGGAGTAAATCTTCTACATTTTGCCGGAATTGGGGTTTTAGGAGGGGTTACCGGCGTTCTTTATATTCTTTCCTCCGCCTATAGAAGGGCGAGATTTCTGACTTTCCTTAATCAGTCACAGGATCCTTTAGGGAGGGATTATCATATTAGGCAAATTCTTTTGGCTCTGGGGTCGGGTGGCATTTTGGGAGCCGGACTGGGGCAATCAAGACAAAAATATCTATTTTTGCCGGAGGCAGCCACCGATTCAATCTTTGCCATCATTGCCGAAGAAGTTGGATTTATCGGTTCGATAATTTTAATTTTTATTTTTGCGGCCTTTGTTTTCAGAGCTTTTAAGGTTGCGCAAGAGGCGCCGGACAAATTTTCGCAGACCCTAGCTTTGGGAATTACGACCTGGATTGGCGGGCAAGCTTTTCTAAATATTGCCTCAATGGTCGCTTTGACACCGCTTACTGGCATTCCTCTCCCTTTCTTTTCTTATGGAGGAAACTCGCTGGTTATGATACTTCTCGCATGCGGTATACTTCTTAATATATCCCGCTATGGCCATGGCAAAAAATGAACCGGTAAAAATTGTGCTTACGGGGGGCCATGCCGCCACTACGGCGGTTGCGGTGGTTGAGGAGCTTATCAGAAGACAGAAGAAACCTTCTTGGCAAATTTATTGGATTGGGGCCAAAGGCGCTTTCGAGGGTAAGGATATTCCCACCCTCGAGTCGGAAATATTTCCAAAACTTTCGGTTACCTTTCACCCGATAGTGGCCGGAAGGATTCAAAGAAGATTTAGTCTTTATACCATCCCCTCACTTGTCAAAATCCCTTTTGGATTTATCCATGCCTTTTACTTATTAAATAAACTTAAGCCCAAGGTGGTTTTATCTTTTGGCGGTTTTGCCGCTTTTCCGGTGGTGGTGGCGGCCCGGGTTTTGGGAATTCCGATCATTGTTCACGAACAAACAACGGTTGCAGGCAGAGCCAACCGGGCATCCGGCATTTTTGCCAAAAGGATTGCCCTGGCCCGAGAGGAGAGTAGAAAATATTTTCCCGGCAAAAAATGTATTCTTACCGGCAATCCCGTTCTGACTCAGATAGCGGAAATATCCCCGAAAATAAAATTAGGTTTTCCGCCGGTGGTATTTATCACGGGAGGTTCTCGGGGGTCCCAGAGGGTGAACGATTTAATTGACGGTTGTCTTGAGGGTCTTCTTAACAAATATTTTCTTATCCACCAAACGGGACATATGGATTTTGCCAAGTTTATCGCTAGAAAAAATTCCTTGCCGGATAAACTTGCCGGAAATTATGAAGTTTATGACCGGATTGACCCGATGAATATAGATAATATCTATCGGGAGGCGGATATGGTCATTGCCAGGGCCGGGGCCAATACGGTTTCCGAAATAATTGTTGCCAGGCGCCCTTCCATCCTAATTCCTATCCCCTGGACCTACCTGGATGAGCAAACTAAAAATGCCGATTATGCGGCTAAATTTGGCATCGCCTTGATTTGTCAGGAAGATGGTTTGACTTCCGAAAAACTATTCAAGGCAGTGGAGGAGCTAAAACAAAACTGGCAAAAAATTATTCTTTCTACCCAAGGTAAACAAAGCCCTGATTTACATGCCTCTTCAAAATTGGTTGACTTGGTTGAGGAGACCATTGAGTGAAATATCTAAAAATAATACTTTCGGGAGGTTTGCTGGCTTTGTTTTTGGCGGCTTTCCTTTTTGTCCCGGCCTTAATCAAGGTTAGAAATATCTCTTGCCATAGTCAGTTTGGCCCCTGCAGCCGGGAACTGGGAGATAAAATCGCCTCCTACGAAGGAAAAAATTTAAAGTCCGCCAAAGCGGGAATTACAAACTATCTTAAATCTCAACCGCAAGTTAAAGATTTTTCTTTTCAATTTAAGTTTTCCGATAAACTGATTGTTAACCTGATTGAGGCCAAGGCCCGCTTTGCCATAGGGAGTAAGGAGATGGGAACATTTTCATTAGTAGATAAAGAGGGAAAGGTGGTGGAAATCCAAAATTCCACCAACCTACCGATTTTGCTTGTCAGCGATAAGCCACCCAATTTGGGCGAAAAGGTAGGGTCCGACAAGCTTTTTGCTTTGGAAATTATTTATTCCCTTTTCTCTGTTTATCAAGTCAAGGAGGGAAAAATTGAGGGCGAGGCGCTTAAGATTATTGTCCCTGATGGCATAGAGGCAACCTTTCCTCTTCAGGGAGATAAAGATAAACTGTTGGGCTCTTTGGTGTTAATTTTAATGAAGTTGAAGAGTGAACCTAAAGACTCTAAAATTGATTATACACATATAAGTAAAATTGACTTGCGTTTTGAAAATCCGGTACTTAGATAAATACGAAGCACGAAATCCGAAATCCGAAACAAGAGGCACGAAATCCGAAATCCGAAACACACGAAGCACGAATCTATAAATAAATTTTAATAACATCCTCCGCCCGCCTGAGGTGGGCGGTTTCCCTTGAGGGAGGATGATATATCAGGTTCAATTCCTCCACGAATTAAAATTCGTGGCATCCTTGAAACTGTTATGAGTGAAGCCAAAAAACCTAAACGCTATGATTTGGAAGAAAGAACTTTTAAGTTTGCCAACGATGTCAGGAGTTTTGTAAAGCTTCTTCCGAAAAGTACCGCAAACACAGAAGATATAAAACAGGTGGTGAGATCTTCAGGCTCGGTCGGAGCAAACTATATTGAAGCCAATGAAGCGGTCAGCAAAAAAGATTTTTTGTTAAGGATAAAAATTAGCAGAAAAGAGGCTAAGGAAAGTAAGTTTTGGCTTGACCTGCTTGACACGGGAGGGGATGAGAGGTTAGAACGATTAAGAGAAAAGCTTGTTCAAGAGGCGGTTGAACTAATGAAAATTTTTAGTAGTATTATGAGAAGCTCAAATAGCTAGTTTGGAATTTTGATATTATTATTTTAATATTGTTTCGTATTTCGAAATTTGAATTTTGAATTTGTTTCGTATTTCGAATTTGTTTCGAATTTCGATATTCGGATTTCGAATTTAACTGTTTATGACCAAAAATAGAATTATTGCGGGAGTTGAGTTAGGCTCTTCCAAGGTGGCCACGGTAGTGGCTCAAATCGCGACCAATGCCACCACCCTTGAAACTTCGGTAAATATTGTGGGGGTCGCCGCCAGCGAATCCAAAGGAATCAGAAAAGGTCAAATTGTTGATATAGAGGAGGCGGTCGAATCAACAATTTCTTCGGTGGAGGCAGCCGAAAGAATGGCCGGGTACAACTTGGAATCGGCCTATGTTGCTTTAGGAGGAGCCCATCTGCATTCGCAAAATTCCCACGGGGTGGTGGCTGTTTCCGACCCCGAGGGAGAAATATCTTCCGATGACGTGACGCGGGTAATAGAAGCAGCCTCGGCGATTTCTCTTCCTCAATCAAGAGAAATCATCCATGTTCTTCCTTGCGAGTTTATCGTGGATGGGGAAGCGGGGGTCAAGGATCCGGTAGGAATGAGCGGGGTGAGACTTGAGGTAGAAACGCACATAATCACTGCCGCCGCCGCGGCGATTAAAAATTTAACTAAGGCCCTAAATGAGGTTGGAGTTGATATTGAAGATTTGGTTTTTAGCGGTTTAGCCGGGGCTTATTCTTCCTTATCTTCAACAGAAAAGGAATTGGGCTGCGCCCTTATTGATATCGGAGGAGGGACGACCTCGATTGCGGCCTTTATCGATGGGTCTTTGACCTATTCCGGAGTCATTCCGATTGGGGCCAGAAATGTGACCAACGATTTGGCCATCGGGCTAAGAGTTTCGCTTGAATCTGCGGAAAAAATTAAAATTGCCTTATCCAGGGAGGAAGATAAAAAGGTAAAGCCTAAACCGGATGAAGAAACGGACCAGGTAGATTTGGCCGACTGGGGAATAGGGGAGGCCAAAATGGTTTCCAAAAAGACCTTGGTGGAAGGAATTATCAGACCGCGTCTTAATGAAGTATTTACCATGGTTAGAATAGAGCTGGAAAGAGCCGGAATTGCCAACAGAATTCCCTCCGGAGTTGTTATTACCGGGGGAGGGGCCGAAACCGTTGGGTCAGCCGATTCGGCCAAAAGAATGCTCTCTCTTCCGGTGAGAGTCGGAAGGCCAAAAGGGGTAGCGGGGCTGATAGATGATATAATTAATCCCGCTTTCTCTGTTCCGGTCGGACTTATACTTTATGGTGCAAGGACGCCCCCGCGGGAAAAACTTTCCGGTTTTGCCCAAAGGATAAAACTGCCTTCGGTTGGAATTGCGGGAAAACTTATTGATGCTATAAAAAACCTCCTGCCCTAGCTAATAAATTCGAAGCACGAAGCACGAAATCCGAAAATGTTTCGAATTTTTGATTTTGAATTTTGAATTTGTTTCGAATTTCGATATTCGAATTTCGTATTTAATCTGTTGTATACTTGATAACGCGAACTGCTCCATGTAAAATGCTGCCATAATTATGGCCTTAGTTAAACCGGATTCTGCCAGGATAGCCAAAATAAAAGTTGTTGGTATTGGAGGCGGTGGAGGCAATGCGGTTGCCTCAATGGTCGAGGGAGATAATATCAACGGGGTTGAGTTTATCGCCATCAATACCGATGCCCAGGTTCTTCTGGCCAATAAGGCTCCGACCAAACTTCAGATAGGGGAAAAGCTTACCAAAGGATTGGGTGTTGGAGGGAATGCCGAACTGGGCGAACAGGCCGCCGGGGAGTCAATAGAGAAAATTAAAGAACTACTGCTTGATTCGGATATGGTTTTTGTAACTTCAGGGATGGGTGGAGGAACCGGAACGGGAGCCTCACCGATTATTGCCAAATTGGCCAAAGAAGCAGGCGCCTTAACGGTCGGAATTGTTACCCGGCCCTTTGCTTTTGAAGGAACCAGAAGAATGGTCGTGGCGGATGACGGAATAGAAAAGCTAAGAGAACAGGTCGATACCCTTATTGTTATTCCCAACCAGCGCCTGATGGATGTCATTGATAGGAAAATGAGCCTCTTGGAGGCTTTCAAGGTGGTTGACTCGGTTTTGGGTCAGGCCGTAGGGGGAATTGCCGAAATTATTACCACACCCGGTCTTATCAACGTTGACTTTGCCGACGTCAGAACCATTATGCAAAATGCCGGTACCGCCCTTTTGGGGATAGGAACCGGAGTCGGGGAAAATCGGGCGCAAATGGCTGCCCGCGCCGCCATTTCTTCACCGCTTCTTGACCTTTCGATTGAAGGGGCGCGTGGGGTTCTGTTTAATATTGCCGGCGGAAGTGACCTCACCATGTTTGAAGTTGATGAAGCGGCCAAAATTATTTCTTCGTCTGCCGACCCCGATGCCAATATTATCTTCGGAGCCGTGGTTAAGGATGAGCTTATCGACCAGGTAAGAATTACGGTTATTGCCACCGGATTTGACGAAACCCGGGCCCGCCTGGCCCAGATTTCCAAACCCAGCGAAGTACCGACCATTCAGGGAGTAGTCAGTGAATACCCCAAAGAAGAAACCAGAGAGACGGCCGAAGACGAAGAGCCGGAAGAGTCGGGAGGCCCGATGGAGCCCCAAGAGCCGTCGGAAGATGTCTTTGGGGAAAAATTCGAAATCCCCGCCTTTTTAAGAAAAATCCACTAAGTCGGAATTATTTCTCTTCCTTCTTTTTACACTCTTCACAGCAGCAGTTGCCTTTTAGGCATTCCTCGCAGTCGCAACCGCAGCATGGACATTTTCCTTTTTTCGGTTCTTCCATTATTATCACCTAGATTCGTCTAATTATTGTAGCACAGTAGCCTGCTACGAAAAATTCTGGCTAAGGAATTATATACGTAGTAAAATACTCCGCATGAGTAGAGAAATTTTACCCCGACCGGGAATGGAAATTATCGACATGGATGTCCGCTATTGCGATGTTTGCGGAAACTATAGCGGCTGGGTGATAGAGGACTACAACGGAGGCGTCGAAGTAAGCTGCCTCTGCGATTTTGATTACTACTTGAAAGAAGGTAAACCTCTTCCCAACCCGGGCATGATTTGTCCGGACGGTACCCTTTGGTGGAGGCCGATAAGCGATCATATGGCCGCCGACGGAAGAAGCTGGCACACACCCCATTTTGGCGGCCCCGGACTGCATCCGCACAAAAAGTAAATACCCTTTTAATTCTTCACTCTAAACTTTTAATTTTGCTATAATCGGTATAGCAATGAAATACCTCGTCCCCATCCTCATCATAATCATCATTATTCTCGTCGGCGGCCTTTCTTTTTTCGCCGGTAAATCGGGGACTTTTATTAAGACTCAAACGCCTACGCCCACACCTTCATCGGGCGTCACTTCTACCCCCACTGCCACGCCCAAGCCTACAAGAAAAGTTACCGGAGGAGGTATTCTCTCCTTCCCCAAATACGAACTTATCATTCCCGACGATTGGCAAAATACGAGGGAATCTCAAGGAGCGGATGATGAGAAGATAATCCTCACCAAGGGTGTGTATTCAATTTCCATAACCCAAGGGGGCTTCGGGGGAGCGGTCTGTCTTTATTCGGGGGATGCGGACATCGAAGGCCCAAGTGCAAGATATGATGCCTATAAAGAACTTTCAACTCGGAGCGGAGATGAATTCAGAAGAAGCTGGACGGGGGAGGAAATGGCGTCGAAAGGTTACGGAATCTGTCATAAATCTCAATACGGCTGGGGCGCTCCGACCAATTACGGCCACATCTCCTTCGGTACTCCGACAACCAAGACCAGAGAAATGCTCGACGAAATGGACGCTATCCTTGCTTCCCTCAAAAAAATCTAACCCCGTATTAACCATTAACCATCCAGCCCGCAGAAGCTACGCTTCAAGCGTTGCTGGCGGGTAGCCATTAATTTGGTGTTAAAATAGGCCACCCCTTTTTCTAAGCAGTAAAATTTGTAAAATGTGATAGAATGAGGACGATTTTTGTCTAAGGAAAAAAGTATGCAAGAGCTAGAACGATTTACCGGTATAGGTGAAAGTATTAGGCAAGCCTTGATTCCCGGAGAAAGGGATAGGCGGAAAGCACGAGATTTTGTCGACCGATTTCAAACTATCAAGGAAGAACTGGCAAAATTGCAGTGTTCTGTAGATTTTTCGGGGCATAGAGAGAATTTGTGGGGCAATACTTGGGTTACCACTGTTCAACTTACAGCTCCCAAAACCAATCAACTTCGAATTATGGAACTCATTGGGCGCTCGGGAATCCAACTTCCCGACCAGGAACCACTTATAAGGGCGCGAGAAAACACGATTGGGTTTCAAGTTATGCGGGGGCATATGACAATGAAGCAGTTGAGGCAAGAAGCTAACCGGATAAAGATAGATCTGTATACCGGCAAAGGCTGGCAAGGCATATATCATGATATGGTAGAGATTAAACCGGAGGTAACCTAGTATTTCTAACCCCCCAACTTTTACTCGTCTTCAAAGTCGAGTACGACAAACCCGTCCTTTAAGTGGCCTGCTACGTAAAATTCTCGCAAGAGAATTATATACGTAGTAGAATTTGACGGATGGAAAAGCAAAGTAAATATTTTGTTTGGGGTGCTCTCTCTGTTCTTGTCCCGCTTCTCCTTTACGCTTTTGCTCCGCGCCCCAAAACCAAAGTCTTAAGCGAAAGTATTATTGAATCGCCCAGTGTCTCGCCGAAGCCTTTGGCGCAGGCGGAAACCGAAACAACAACTTTACCTCCGGTCATATCGGAGGCAATTCCGAGCGGAGTCGAGGGACCCACCGCCTCACCTTCGGCAACACTAACCCCGACCCCAACCAAAGTACCAAAGCCTCCCAGACCGACTTCTGCACCTTCTATGGAGGTTAATGCCCTGATTGAGCGATTTTCGGCTCAATATTCGGTTGACCCCAATGTCATGCGCCATCTTGCCATCTGTGAATCGGGGTTTAACTCTTCGGCAATAAACGGCGCCTATGTCGGACTTTTTCAATTCGGGACGGTTACCTGGAAAAATTTAAGGAAGGAAATAGGGGAGGATACCAACATTAATTTGCGCTTTTCAGCCGAAGAATCGGCCCAAACCGCTGCCTATGCGCTCGCCTTAGGCGAGCGGGGCATCTGGCCCAACTGCGCCCCTTAATAGCTCTTTATGGTAAAATAGTGGCCGTGAAGGAAGCTCTCAGCCCCAGCCAGATTGAAAATGCCAAAATTGCCTCTCGGAAATTTGAGACGGCCTGGAGGGTGTATACCCACCCAAGAAGGCACTCTTTAGGGGAAGTCGAAGAAGCGGTAAATTTTCTATTGGAGCAAAAGCCGAACTACGTAGATATAATCATGTTTCCCTCGTTTCCAGCAGAGGCGGAAGTTGTTGACATGGTTTATGCGGGGATGTTTCATCTCGGCCTTACTCCTCCACCGGAAGTAAAATACAAAGGTAGGCTTAATTAAAAGTACTACAATCCCTTCATCGCAAATTGGCTTTGGGGGGAGTAAAATATGGGCATATGAAGATGGTTCTTCTTTTTCTTCCTTGTGCAAATGACAAAGAAGCAGAAAAAGTTTCCCAGTCGCTTCTGGAGAAGCATTTAATAGTTTGTGCAAAGAAAACACCCGTTTCTTCGGCCTTCTTTTGGAAGGGGGAGATGGACAAAGCTAACGAGATTTTGTTAGTGATGGAATCGACAGAAGAAAACTACGAACAAGTTGAAAAAGAGGTAAGAAAACTACATTCTTACGAAACCTTTGCTCTCACTGCCGTTCCGGTAATCAAATACTCCAAAGGGGTCGGGGATTGGCTCAAAGAAGGCCTCAAGAAATAATTTTCCCGAATGGTGCTAAAATAGGCCATAGTGTTGGTTTTTATCGATGACTCTGGCGACCCAAGTTTTGCTCTCGGAAAGGGTGCAAGTAAAATTTTTGTTATATGTTGTGTGGTTTTAGATGACGAATTGGAAGCGGAAAAGGCTGCGGTTGCAATAAAGGAACTTAGAAGAAAATTGAAGTTTTCTGATAGGGTAGAATTCAAGTTTAACGGATCCAGTTATAAGACCAGAATTGCCTTTTTAGAAACAATAAAACCATTTTCATTTAAGGTTAGGGCTTTGGTCGTCGATAAAACGAAGATTAAGAGCGAGCAGCTCAGAAACGATAAACAATCTTTCTATAGCTACTTCATAAAAATGGTCTTGCAATATAGTAAAGGTACTATCCAGGATGCCAAAATTCGAATTGATGGCAGTGGGGACAGAATTTTTCGGCAAAGATTTTTGACCTATTTGAGAAAACAACTAAACACAAAACAAAGGAAATTAATAAAGAATGTGCGACTTGTTGATTCTAAGACGAACGTATTGATTCAAATGGCAGATATGATAGCTGGAACGATTAGGAGATATAAAGAGAAAGAAAAATCTGACGCTCCTAAATATTGGGAGAAAGTAAAGAGTAAAATTCAAGACTGTTGGGAGTTTAAATAAAGCCACAAAAAAACCCCAAATTGCTTTGGGGCTTTCCGACCACGTCTCTAGACGGGTTGTTCCCGACACGCTACCATCCGGTAACAGTTCGAGATACAGGTCTTTGTAACTAATACTATACCAAATTTGTCAATATTAATCTACTTGAACGAAACTTTCGTGTGAATAACCCGCTTCGTGAGATAATGCTTAGCTATGGAAAGGCTTAAGGAAATAGGGTTTTTAGTAAGAAGCATGCTTTCTCCTTTTGGGGCGGTAGTAGTGCGCCCTTGGCTGGGGACAGAAACCTCCTATGAGGACATATCTCAGGGCCCGCCTTCTACAAGGGTTAGAAGTGGCGAACATGGAGAGATAATCATTCCCAACGGCTCGACCGCCGAAATAACTTTCAGGCGAAAAGGGCAGGAATTCCACTTAGAGATAAAAGACTATAGAGAAAGACCTAGGCATACTCCTGGGGCAAAAATTTCCGGCGAATTCATGACTTTTAAGATAGACTCGAAAGCCCCCCAACAAAAAATTCCAGGCATCGCCACATTTATTTACAAGAAAAAATAAATAGAAAACTTCCACCGACCCCCCGTTCATCGCAAATTGGCCTCGGGGGGAGTAAAATGGGGGCAGAAGTTACTAAATGGGAAACGAGAAACCTTCTTCGAGCTTTCTGTCCAGATTTATAAAAATCTCCGCAACCCTTTGGGTTTTATGTATTTTTTTATTCGTAATTACGCTGGGTATTGCGGCTAAAGGTTTTAGAGGAACCGTTCAAGATACAAGCTTCGGAAACTCCAAACTTTTTATTGTTATACTGCCTGGCTCTTTTGCGCTAGGAATTTTAGCCTTTTGCACTATGATTTTGGGTTTCATCGCGAGAGAACTTTTAAAAAAGCAGATCCTTATACTTAATAAAAATTTAAAAAGTGTCTTCGTCTTTTTAATAAAACTGTTTCTGATTGTTCTAATCTTACCATTGTTCATGATTTACCGCGTAAGTGGGTTAGGAAACCTTATCAACGGAATAAAAAAAGAAGGCTTTAAATCATCTTCCTTTAAACCCCGAGGGATTAATTCCTTAATTGAAAAAGCCATTGCCGTCCTAATTATTGGAGTAAGCATCTTGCCCGTTTGGGTGGGCGGATACTTTCTGGCCGGAACACTGGTTGCCAATCAGCTTGGTTATATCTCCCAATCAATTCGAATAAGTGGTACGGGTTCAATGTATCCAACATTTCCAAAGGGAGAGGGTAAAGACCCCAAAGAACTGGCAAAACAAATTATTGCAACCTCAGGAATGTTGCCATATCCGAACGGGCTTGTTTTGTTTGGGAAAAGAGTTATTGGTCATCAATTGGGGCGAGGAGACATTGTCTTAGTTGAAGATGACAAGACAAGAGAGATAACAGAGAAAATGTATGGAAATCCTAGCGGCTGGATTAAAAGAATAATTGGAATTGGTGGGGATAATATTGAATTAAAGAACGGAATTGTTTATTTGAACGATAAGCCACTTCCTGAGCCATATACTGCGAAACCACATTCAACTTTTGGGGAAACATTCCTGAAGGAGTGCCAAAAAGTTATAGTTCCAGAAAACTCTATTTTTGTAATGGGTGATAACCGAAAAGGAAGTGGAGATTCGAGGGAGGTAGGTTTTTTCAATTATACTGATGTTCACTATGTTCTACCACTGAAGAACCAAAAAGGGGATTTGGTAAAAAATTGGCGCGACACTTCTAAGGATTTCGAAGAAACTTCAAAGATAGGGCTAAATAAAGAAAAATATCTGGAACTTCTTAACGAAAAAAGAAAAGAGGCGGGCGTAAAATCCCTAACATACCAATCAAAACTAGAGACATCCGCATCTAAGAGGGCTGAGATAATGCTAAAATATGATGATTTATCCTTCGAAGCCACAAGAAGCGGTTATACGATGTTAAAGGCCATGAACGATTCTGGGTACTCCAACATCGTTTACGGTGAAGCACCAACTTTTGGTTATTATGAGGCCGGCGAACTTTTAGAATATAGATTCGAATTCCCCGATTCAAAAAAATTTCTTCTGAATAAAGATTACCAAGAAATTGGAATTGCTGAGGTGCAGGGAAGCCTTAATGGTTGCCCAGCTCAGATTATTGTCCAACATTTTGCTGGCTATGTTCCGCCTAATTATAAGCAAACAGATATTGATAGTTGGCAGACCTCACTTAACCAACTTCGAGACATATTGCCTAGCTGGGAAAATGAAAAAAACTACATAAAATTTTATGAGGCAAACAGGGCTGATTTAGACAGGATGGTGGATATTATTAAAATGAGAATAACCAGGATCGAATCTATCATTAACCAAATGAGAGCAAATAAGTGGTTAACCAAAGAACAACAAGCGTGGATTGACCAGGAAAAAGCACTTTATGAGGAACAAGCAACTCTTGCAAAAAAACTAAACGGCTGGAAACCATAATCTTCTTCCTTTCATCGCAAATTGGCTTTGGGGGGAGTAAAATGGGGGCATATGCAACTTTGGATTCTTACGGGTAACGAAGAAAATTGGGAAACAGCTCTAAACAGTGGGAATGTGTGGGGCGTTCGTGAAGGGAACTTGGTATCACGCTGGCAGAAGCTTCAAAAAGGTGACCTTGTTCTTTTTTATGCTAAATCGCCAGTCAAGGGGCTTATAGGCGTTGGGAGGATTGAATCAAAATTTAAGCAGGATCGCCCTCTCTGGCCTGACGAAATTAGAGAGAATAGAGTTATTTATCCTTATCGTTTCGACTTTCAAATCCTCGGAGTTTTGACTCCCGATAAGTGGGGAACAGGGGCAGTTACGGTAGCCGATCTCCCGCTCAGCTTACAAGCAGGTGTTAACCCTGTGTCCAAACACGAAGTTGTAATGGAGCTGCTTAACCGTGTAAAAGATAAGTTCAACCTTCCATTGGAAGCTCCAGAAGAGGTTAAAGAAGAAAAACCAAGAGAGGAAATTTCTCTTCATAATCAGATACGCGACAAGTTAACCGAAATCGGGCAGATGGAAAGATTCATTAGTGAAAAAGAATATCCGATTGATGGGGAAAGGCTAGACGTTACTTGGAGAAGGGTGCCGAGGGGTGTGCCAACTAAAGTTTTCGAAGTTCAAATCGGGGGAAGCCCCCATCAGGCGCTTGCGAAAATAAAACATGCCCATGATTTGTGGAACAGCGAGCCTTTCATTATCGTCGATAGAGGAAGCCTTCCTAAAGTAGAGGAACTTTTATCAGGAACTTTCCACGAACTTAAGCCGGATATCCATATTATTACTACCGACAAAGTTCAAGAGCTTTACGATTTACTGGCCAAAGAAGCTATAACGAAGAAAGATTTTGGTCTTGAGTAGGTTTTGACTTCATAATTCTTACCCCGAATTCGCTATTTCCTATTAGGATTTGTAAAGCTAATATTGGCTATTGACTTTCTAATACGATATGTTTAACATGTGCTTATTCCTAGCAAAACAACTATAAACCTATGTCAGAAACACGACAGGAAAGATTTAAAAGACTAGCAATATACAGAACTAACGCTGTTTTGGAAAAACTTCGTATTCTTGGTAACCTCTCCAATAAAGCAAATTATGATTATTCCGATGATGAGGTTAATAAAATTTTCTCAGCTATCGAGTTCCAACTAAAAACAATTAAAGCCAGATTTTCTGGAAGTATAAAAAAGGAGTTCAAGCTATGAATAAGGAGGAGTTAACAAACGTAGATATAGTTTTATACGCACTCTTTTTACTCGGCGGTACCAAAAAGAAAATCTTCACCGAAGATATAGCAAAAAAATGTTTTGAAATGGCTAAAACCCGGTTTTCATGGAGGATATATCCCCAGTTTCCTGATATTGAACCGGTAAGGATAGCTCTTTTTGATGCTCAAAAAAAGAAAAGTGGCGAGTTGGTGAGGGGGCGTTCTGGCAAAACTTCTGATGGGAAACCGGCCGATGGTTGGATATTTACTCCAAATGGAGTTGGCTGGATAAATAAAAATTTAGGGAAAATTCAACCTTTATTAGGTAAAGGAAGCCTAAAAAGCCCTAGAGCTTTATTAGAGAGAATTTGGATTGAAAGAGAAAAATCAGTTGCTTATAAAAAATTTAAAGAGAGTTTATTTGAGTTTATAAAAGATTATGAATTCACCGATTTTCTTGACGCAAATCTTGATACTCCACCGCAGTTGTTAAAAGAGAGGCTTGACGAGATAAAGGCACAAGCCGCTGAGGCAAAGAAAGAAGATATTTTGAAATTTTTGAACCAATGTGAACAAAAATTTGAAAACCTATTAGGCATTAAAAATGAAAAGTAAAATATTACTCGGACAAGAAGACCATTTAGAACAAGACCCCAGATATTTTCTACAGAATGCTGAAAAGGCAATGAAAGGGGATATAAGCCGCGGTTTGGTTGAACTAATAACTAATTCCGATGATAGTTATGGCAGGATTGAAGACAAAGGAAAAAGAGTCGATGGCGGTATTTTAATCGCAATCGAAAGAAGAAGGAAAGGCAAATGTTCTTTAATAAAAGTCCATGACCGTGCTCAGGGAATGTCTCTTGATGAAATGGTAAGCAAATTAAAAAGGGTAGGCGGCTTAACTAGCGGTTTTATGGAAACCAGAGGCAGGGTCCGTGGCCTTATGGGCAGGGGAAGCAAGGAGTTGGTTGTCTTTGGTAGGATACACTACCAGTCAATTAAAGATGGCTCTTATTCGGAAATTCAAATTTATAAGCCAAACATTTTTAAACCGACAGATGAAAGAAAAGCCACAGATGAAGACAGGAAAAAACTTGGTATACAACGAGGCAATGGAACTGTAGTAACCCTAGAAGTGGAGCAAAAATTTAGGATACCGATACACGCAGTTTTAGTAGCAAAGTTGGCAAAATTCTATAGCCTTCGAGATGTAGCTTCTTCACCACAAAGAAAATTTTTTTTGAAGGATTTAAGCGGCGGGAATAATAAACCAAGTCTCATTCAATATAATTATCCCGAGGGTGAAACTGTTTTAGATGAGGAATTTAAGGTCCCGGGGTATGAGAAGGCCTTTTATCATCTCCTTATAAAATGTGCGCCAGAAAAGATTGAAATGACAAATGATTCATTTCAGGAATGTGGAATTTTAATCAAAAGTTCTTACGCAATCCATGAGATTACATTCTTTAACAGAGAACTTGAGAACGATTCCCACGCGGAGTTCTATTTTGGAAAACTGACCTGCCCGTTTATTGATGATTTAGTGGTTGATTATGAGCATAGAGCGCAGAACAAACAGCCAACAAACGAGGATAATCCGCTGAGGATAATAGACCCATTAAGGTCGGACGGGTTAGTAAAGGAACACCCCTTTACTAGGGCCGTTTTTCAAGATGCAGCTAAAAAGTTTAAGTTTATTATTGATCGAGAGAAAGAAAAAGAGCAACAAGAGATACGAAAAATAGAAAACAAAAAAACTACGGAACGACTAAGAAAGTTAGGGACAGAAGCAAGTAAATTCCTTAAACTTAAGCTCGGGGAGTTGGAAGAGGAAATCCCCTTTGTTCCGTCGGGTGTCCCGTCAGGTGGACTCGCAGTGATACCTCAAGGGGCCAAGATTTTAAAGGGAACAGAAAAAGCTTTTTCTATTATCGCTAGACCCGTGTTAGATAAAACTGAAAAATTTATTTCAATCTCTAGCGTTTCGGAAGGCATATCAGTCTCAACAAATAGGGTAGAACTATTTGAGCGTGACGCAGAAACAATTGGGAACACTTTTTCAATTAAGGGGGTAGAACTTGTTGATTCTGCTGTCGTAAATCTGGAATGGGGCACAGTTAAAGCGCAAATAGAAGTTTCTGTTATCTCTGAGCGTGAGCAGCGTGAACTTCTAGAAAATTTAGCTTTTGAGAAGCCTCAATATAACATTAAAGAAGGATTTGAAAAAACAATTTTATTATTGGCGAAGTTCCCTGAATTTATCTGGAAAGAAACAATCGCGCATATTACAAGTGATAATCCACAGATCGTAGTTTTGGGACATAATCCGCTATTAAAGTATGATCCCGTAAAAAAGATGGCCGTGGCCGAGGTTAAGCTTTTAGGCAGGAAGCTTCATGCAAGGGGGATTGTCCAAGCTTCTGTAAACGGAGTCTTTGCACAGACGGCAATAAAAATTGTACAAAAAGAAGAACCGGGCGTAAAGATAGAAATAAAAGTTGTCGATGAGGACTTGGGAGATCAAAGAGCAGTTTGGAGTGTAAATTTATTGAAAATCGCGGGCAGGTATCCAACTATAAAAAGATATCTAGGGAAACCGGAAGAATTCCTTGGTCAGGACACGCTCCATTTTCGTATGTTATTAGCAGAATTAATCGCCGACAATGTTGCGAGGAAGATTCTTGAACTGGAGTCAATCAGGGAAAAAGAAAAATATTCCAATTTTGATGTATCTCGATTTTACAAGCAACATAGAAAGTATACAAATGAATTTTTGTCGATAGCACATAAGATACAAATTCCTGAAAAAGATTTGGGTACTAGCACAAACACCTGACTCTATAGGAGTTTAGGAATAATATTTAGCCAATATGGATGGTCAAAATTATAAATGCCCTTTATGTGGCAGTATTTTAGCCCGCGACAAGTGGGTAAAAATTACTGGTCAATGGGACCAGTTTGAAAAAGAACGCGGCGAGAATAAAAAACTTTTGGAAAGATACAAGAGGGAAAAAGTAGAGCTGGAAAAGAGGCATAAATTCGAAATTACTAAGGCAACTAAGTTGGGAGAAGGTGTAGGGCTCGAAAAAGGTATTAAAAAGGAAAAGAGTGAGCGAGAGAGAATGAGTAAGATGCTTCAGAATCAGGCAAAAGCTATTATTGCTAGCAACAAGAAAATTCAAGAGTTAGAAAAACAGTTAAAAGAAGGTAAAACACCTCAAATTGCTGGGTTTGATTATGAAAAAGAAGTTAAGAAAATGCTTACTGATATCTTTTCGGAGGATAAAATAATCCCTACAGGTAAAAGGGGAGATGTAATTCAACAGATATTTTACGAAAGGAATGAAATAGGCAGTATTCTTTATGAATGCAAAAAGACAGAGAAATTTAACAACTCGTTTATTGTGGAGGTCAAAAAACACCAGGAATCTGCTCGAGCGGATTACGCCGTTATTGTTACCCATGCACTTAAGGAGGGCAAATCTAAATTTTTTGTTGAGGAGAATATTATTGTTATCGATCCCCTGGGACTTTTAGATGTGGCTACTTTGTTAAGAAACGCTTTGATTGAGATGCATAAACTTAAATTAACTAAAGAAGAAATTAAAGGAAAAGGGCTACTGATTTTAAGATATATGCAGTCAGGCGAATTTAAAAGCAATATGATAGACACCATTGATAAATCAAGAAAAGCGTACGAACTTTTAGTTAATGAGGTCAAAGACCATGAAAAAATATGGTACGAAAGAATAAAGATTTATGCCTCTATTCACGAAAATATTCAAAATGTAAGGAAATCGATTGGAGAAATAGTTACCGGAGGTCATGTGGAATTAGAACTATATAATTTTAAGCAAATAGAAGCGAAAAACCCCTAAAACTTAAAAGCGGAAACTAAACCGTTTGCGCCGAGAAAGCCTCCATTAAGTTACGAGGGAAAAGGTTAGCAAGAAGGATAACGTCGTGGAAGAGGACTTCCCAAAGCCTTGTTTTTAAAGGAAAATATCTTTTTATAAATAAAATAAAAAATGGCATGGTTCGATTGGTTCGACGATGCCCTTCGGCCGTGAGCTCAGGGTCGAATGACTCACCGCAACTGTTGGGACTGTGGTCCTTCGACTAGCTCAGGAGTTTGTGGTATTATTCAATCGCTGTCCGCAAGGATAGTTTTATATATTAAATTATGAATAGAGACAACTTATTTTCTCCTTCGGGATGTTCCCGGGTTCTGTTATGGCAGTGTAAATAGTTATTATGATCCTAGGTTTGATCAGCAAAATAATATACTTAATTTTCACGGTTTGGGCCGTATATTACGTGATTGTCACTTATGGGCCCGGGGGGTTCAGGGCAAACAGACTAAAACGCAAAGGAGATGAATTATACAGAGATTCAATTCAACAATTAGATAGACTAATCGAAGGGAAAGGTTTCGGCGACAAGTGGATAAAAAAATATAATAAGAAAAGTTATTCTGGATATATAAAGGAGAGAGGAAACTTTAAAGATACCTTAGAAGATGCAAAGAAAAACTTTGTTGAAGCTTTTGTTGCCTACAATTCGTATTCTGACGATCAAGTACAATTGGCAAAATATTGGTACGAATATAACTTATTGGTCAATCGTTATCTCAACGCTTGGGAGGATTCAGGAATAATAGATTACGATTTGGATGATATCTACGACATCCAAGCTTTTAGGGAATGCTACGAGACAATTTTTAAGTCGAGGTATGAGGGAAAAGATCTTTTGAAACATACAAAAACTAAAAAAGATCAGGTTAGATTATTAAAGGACTAAAATATGTTTACCAGTTCAAGTTGGGAAAGTTGTTAAATAAGAAGCGGGTGTTTGGTTTATGAATTCCACAACTTTGCGCCAAAGAAATTGAAATTGTGGAGAAAAGTTGACTCAACAGTTTTCTTCAAAAGGCGCAAGTTACGAGTTTGCGTTTTGAGCATGAACATATCTTAAAAGCACACATTTTGCCATTGCTTGTAAATCTATCACTTCACCTAGCTTTATGTTATTTATGGTTGTACTAGAACCATGGGCTGGAATTCGATCTCTAAGGTCGGCATATCTCTCTAATTTTAAAGATAGCTTTTCCTTTACCCGATAACCCACTATTTCGCTTGGATTAATACTTACGTTATGAAGTTTAATCTTGATTCTTTTGCTTCTTCCGAAGTGATGTCCGAGGTACCCGATAATCGCTTCGATAGATTTAAATGCATTTAGGAAAGAGGATTCTCTCTTTCCGATATTAACATAGGTTTCATATGCTTTGTTATACCCGCTTTCTCTCCAATCGCAAACGTCGACATCCAGTTCAACAATGCTCCTGTGTAAGAAACTGCACGCATTGTATACTTTTGTATCTTTCCAGCCTTTGCTAACGACGGGGGCAATGTCTAATAGGGTTCCAACTTCCTCGCCAAAATAAGAATCAAAAGAATGTTCAAATTCTTCTAGAGAACCGTAATAATTTGTTATTTCCTTGATACAAATCTTCGAAATCTTCTGGTAAGACCACGGTGCCATAACGGCCCCCATTTTCTTATTAATTGGCAAGATGCTTAAACTTCCAGAGACATCTTTTTCTATACAAAAATAATAGATTGGCAACAGGCACTCCAGAATATGCAACGCTTCTTTTGCCTTATCGAGAGAGATTGGTTTCTCTTTGGCTGCTTGGAAATAAACCATTCCGCCATAAAGTGGATCCATCCCGTTATCTATAAGTGCAAGAGACAATCTCTGTTCTTCTGGAAGAAATACTTTCTCGAATTGTAATACCCCATTTCTTATTAGCACATTAGTCTCCTCATTCGTTTTTAGAATATTGCATCGAATTCCTAACAGTAAAAAATTCGCATAATTCATTTGATCAATATTAGCATTTGCGCTTATGTTGAAAAGGGGTTATGAGAGAAAAACGTATTCTATATATAAAAATTTCAGTGAAAATCTGACCCCATCCCTTTCGATTTTGGTTCGACTCAGCTCACCATCTTCGATACTCTCACCACTATCCACTCAAAGTTTTCAAGTTCGACCTCGCTATAGCCGAGAGCGAACCCGACCCGGCTCGGGACTTTAATTCTTCGACTGCGCTCAGAACCATGGTTTGACCCCATAAAATCTTTAATTTGTAGTTATTGCCTAGTTTACGGTATAATTCTCTGGATTATTTATTATGTTTGAGAGATTAAAACAGTTCGTGCCGCCGTATTTCGTGGAAAAATTCGAAGGAACAGACGAAAAGCAAGTAGATGCCTTGCCTGAAAATATAAGAACGGCACTGATTCATGGAACGGCTGACGAATTTGCCCAAGCTTTGAGCGATATACAAGCAAGAGAAAGGTTACAGGGAAAAAGACTTTTAGGTGAAGCTGCCATGGAGCTAATCAGGGATTTACGGTCATACGCCCAAACAACACCACCCTCCGATATTGGTTAGCTTTGTGAAAAAATTTGACTCCCGTTAACTTTCATTACCGGCTAACAGGCTACAAGCCTTTGTCTTTTGTATCGATGAATCGATTCATCGATACGATTGGGTAGTACCATTCTCACTTTCTCAAGAAAGTGAGAATATATATTTGCCCCCATAAAGTCTTTAATTTGTAGTTATTGCCTAGTTTACGGTATAATTCTCCGGATTATTTATTATGTTTGAGAAATTAAAACAGTTCGTGCCGCCGTATTTCGTGGAAAAATTCGAAGGAACAGATGAAAAGCAAGTAAATGCCTTGCCTGAAAATATAAGAACGGCACTGATTCATGGAACGACTGACGAATTTGTCCAAGCCTTGAGCGATATACAAACAAGAGAAAGGTTACAGAGAAAAAGACTTTTAGGTGAAGCTGCCATGGAGCTAATCAGGGATTTACGGTCATACGCCCAAACAACACCACCCTCCGATATTGATTAGCTTTGTGAAAAAATTTGACCCCGCCCTACAAATATCTTGCTATAATCTTCTTGCATGAAAAAAATTATCCGAAGGGTTAAAAATTATCTCTTAAAGCTTTTTTTGAGATTTAAAAACTATATCAAGCGGCTTTTTAGCCCCATCTATCTTTTTCCTCTCAAGCTCGCTACTTATTCCGCCTACTACTTCGTTAAATTTATTATCAAATTGATAATTGCCATTATCGGTTTGGTTTTCGACATTATCCGCTATCCGTTTAGAAGCCTTAAAAACTTTTTGAAGTCAATCTTAATCGGGGTTGTGGTTCTTTATTTGTTTGCTTCTCTGTTTGTTATTACCGATTATTTGACCAAGCAGTACGGGTGGTGGGGAAAATTTTTATGTTCGTTCGGCACCAGGCAAAAACTGCAGAATTCGGTGGTCAGAATTATCGGTGGTTACTCCGAAGGCTCCGGCTTTTTTGTTTATGACGATGCGGTTGTGACCAACTTCCATGTTATTGTTGACGAACCAAGCCCGAAAATAGTTTTCCCGAGCGGAGAATTTGTTACACCCGTTAAAATTATCGGCAATAGAGATTTGGATATTGCCGTTCTTTTTACAAAAGAAAAGTATCCCGGCATGGTTTTTGAAGTTGACAATCGTTTGTTTGACGACGAGCCGGTTATTGCCACCGGTTATGCCCTGGGAACCGCCCTGGGAGGCGCCCCTACTATTCTTAAGGGTAATTTTGTCGCTTACAGGAAGCCAAAAAACAACTGGGCGAGCATCCAGACCGATATTAATCTGGTACCCGGTATGAGCGGGGGACCTCTGACCGATCAGTGCGGGGTAGTGGCGGGAATAAACACCATGGGTCTTTCGGGCCTTTCTTTGTTTATCGATGCCCTGCAAACACGGGATCTTGTTTATACGGAATACCTAAACGACACTCAAATAACTAAAATCAATGTTGATCCTTCAAAATCACCCGAGGATGCGGTGATTGCCTTTTATACCTACCTTAAAGCCCGCAGGATGGAGGACGGCTTTAGCCTTTTAAGCCGTGAATATCTGCAAAAGACCAACTTTGAAGAATGGACCAGCAGATTTACGGATATCCTGGACGTCAATGTTGTCAAAACCGAAAAATATTTAAATACCAAAGATATCGTTTTTGTTAAATTTACTACCCAAAACTGGGTGGATAACGATTTGCAGTGGCATTACTATGAAGGCACCTGGCAAACCATACCCGAAGACGGAGTTTATAAAATGCTCAAAAGCAACATTAAGGAAGTTGAAGAACCTACCCCATCTTGGTGGTATGAATAATGGAAGGTGTCTAACAGGTTACAAGATTTTGTCTTTTGTATCGATGAATCGATTCATCGATACATTTGACCCCACAATTCCTACCAAATTTCTACTTCTCTATGTAGTGTAGTAGAAAATATATCTGAAAATTTGACCCCGTCCGCCGCGTGGATTAGGCGGCGAAGCCTAACTTACGCCTCATCTTTGACGCTGTGGTTTCCAGAGCAAAGGGGGTCCCAAAACCTCTATCAATCAAAATTAAACCTATAAGGGCCCTCCCGATATTTCTTGAAGGGGCAATTCCGGCTTTTACTAATGCATGTGCGGCATCGGAATGAAGCTTGAATTTTGTTTCATCGAGAGCGGCCAGCTGCTCTCGGTCCAAAACTCTACCCTCCATTTTTTCCGAGTCTTTCATAAACTTAACATATTCCTCAATCTCGCTTACGCAATGCTGCGGGTATTTAGCGGCATCATATTTGAAAACTACGTTTCGTGCTCCAAACTTATCAAGTGCATGCTCTGCCCTCTCGCTTTCTAAAAACGCCCTGTCCTTTTCTTTTTCCGAAACATCCGGAGCAAGAACCTTGTTCTTTAGGAAGGCCTCTTTTGCGTTTTTGTATATTTCACTTAAGTAAAAGCCCTTCATCAGCTCCCAAGGGTCTTTTATTGTCGAGGGCTCCCTGATACCGATATCTCTTACCAAACTCACTTCGCTTGGGGTCACATCCATACATTCACTATATCTTATGTGTCTTGTAAGCTACAAATGCGATACATTTGGAAAACAGGACACAGGATAATCGAATTCCTTGACAATAAATAGGGCTTCAGATATATTGCAGGCATGTCGCCAGAGTTACCGTTAAGGGAATTGAATGGGGAGGAATCAGCAACCCACGAGAGATATAGAAAACAAAAGGGGCGACTGTCGGAGCTCCTATCGAGGCTTCAAAAAAATGAGGTCGGCAGAGCTTTAGTGCTGGACCGTATTTCTTTGGTCGGTTATATACTTCCTTTAGACAGAGAAGACATTACACATTTGGTCATATTTAGAGACGGCTATATGGCGATTACCCAAAGCAATGTTTTAAATGAATCCGACGCTCGCTTCTACAAAGAAAGATTCAGAAGAAATGTTAATGATTATAAAATTGGCCAAGAGAGACCCGAAGATATACTCAAAAATATCCTTGAAGGCGGAAGAATAGTTGCCAGAAATTATACGCTAGAAGATGCAACTACCTTTGAAGAGGCAGCTGAAAAGGCACTGGTTATGGCCCGGCGAAATCTTTGGGAAAGAAGGCGAGTACTAATAAAAACTACGGACCCTGTTCTGGATATACTCTCCTCAATGTTAGACAAAGATATTCTAACTTAACCTACATTTTTCTTGCCGTTAGCCTAGTTGAAGTCTGCCCATGATGATGTCCGCCGAAATTTCTCCGGCCGGATTTAGAGAAAAAAGACCGTCGAGGTACTCCTCGATTGAAATCTGTACACCGTTTTTTCTTATTCTTCCTACTGAAGATTCTATTTGGTTAGCAATTGTTTCTGCACGAGCCTCCCCGGGAGCGCCCACAGCCAGCGCCCAAATGTCTAACTCTCCACGCAAAAACATTGCTTCTTCAGGGTTCTTTTTTTCAAACTTTTGCATTTTCTCGAGAAAGGCTTGGATTGTCGGGGTTATCGATATACGGTCAGTCTCGGTCATGGTAAACGAAAATAACATAAGCGACGAAATAATGCTAGGGGAAAATCCTTCGACTCCTTTCAGTCGCTCAGGATTATAATTTCCCCAAAGTTATTATTTAGAAGTCCGGGAGGTTAAGATTTCCCGACGGCCTTGAGTTTGGACTCGATCGTCGCCTTTTTGTCCAGCCGGTGGTCGATACGCAGATCGACATGAATCCGCTTCGCGCCCATTTTCACCAGGGCTTCGTCGGCCTGTCCTATCACGCGGAAGAGCGAGGCGAGGTCCGGCGCTTCGATGACCGTCGACATCCCGCCGGTCACGCTCTTGAGGCCCGAGTTTTCGATCATGCGGATGGCCTCTTTGACAAAGCGGCTGACCGAGGCCCCTTCGCTCGTCGGAAAAATCGCAAACTCGGCAATGATCATCCTCTGTTTATTATCCCTTTCTGCTGCCATATTAGCCCAATTATATGCCATTGCCGTGAGCGAAGTCGAACCGGCTCAGGATTATAATTCCTTTCGATTCCCTCGACCATGCTCGGGATTGTAATGCACTCAGGACTATAGCCCCTTTCGGTTATTCACTCAAGGTTTTCAACTTCGATTGCACTCAGGACTATAGCAGGGCTATAATTTATTTATGACAAACAAAAAGACAAAGAAAGACCAGATTTTGACAACTGTGGCTATTGTAATGCTTCTTTTTACGGCTTTGGTAAATTGGAATATTTATTCCTGGCTGGTCCTTTTGGCCGCAATCATCCTTCTTTTCGCCTGGTATTCTAGGGGTGGTTAGTGTATTTTTCAGCCCGCCGGGTGGAAGGAGTGTAATTCACGCAAAACTTCTGACCGTTTTTCTCCACAGCCTATCCGAAGATTTACTTAAGCGTTTAGCTTAATAGCGTCTTGAACCCCCTCCGCCTCTGTTGTCTCCGCCACCTCTGTCATATCCACCCGAAGATCTCTCTTCACGCGGTCTTGCTTCGTTTACAACCAATTTTCTTTCGTTATAATCCGTACCGTTTAATTCTTTTATTGCTTTATCCGCATTTGCATCGTCTGCAAACTCGACAAAAGCAAAACCCTTTCCCTGACCCGTAAACTTGTCGGTAATAACATCAGCCGTAATAACTTCTCCTATTTTCGAAAAAAGTTCTCTAAGCTCGTCAGAAGTTGTAGTGTAGGGAAGTCCCCCTACAAATAATCTTTTCGCCATATTTTGTCACCCCCTTTCTTTTAATGGAAACTGCCCCACCCGGAAGCCTTGGAAACCTATACCTGAAGTATCGATTTAAAGTGCCTATCAGAATGGATTCGTAACCTTAAGCTATATTATACCTTAATTGTCGTTAATTGTCGTTGACAGTTTGTGTTTCATGGCCTTAAATAAGGTTATGACTTTAACCCAAAGAGATTTGGATGAAATTGATAATAGATTAGAAGAAACATTTGTCACTAAGGCTGATTTTACAAATTACAGAAGTGAGCTTATGAATAAGCTGGATGAAATTCTTAAAGAAATTTTAGCTTCGAGACAAGAACAAACTGTTCTTGTACACCAAGTTTCCGGCCACGAAGACAGAATCGCCACTTTGGAAAAAACCGTTACTTCTTAACGACTTCATCTGCGTCTTAACTTATCGAAGGCCATTTTTATACGGGAATAACCTAATATTTCTCCGGCGGCTCTTCTTAGGTAATGGTTTGGATGAGCATTATAAGTATC